>OGWR01000382.1_pt1 | contig 40984 bp, 31 predicted proteins | sample 1576061 | NCBI WGS metagenome assembly OGWR01 (sample SAMEA3541511, study PRJEB24748) | human gut metagenome | biome: human gut; feature: human-associated habitat; material: faeces | place: China | collected 2012 | reverse complement strand
TTTTTATCTTCCCCCAGTAAAACTGGGGGTTTATTTCCACGCATAAATGCACCAAGAAAAAAAGTGATTTTCCAAATGGAAAATCACTTTTTTGTTTTGGGGGTTATTTATTTGCTTTGTAAGTAATGGTTACTTCTTTTCCATCTACTGTACCCTTGATGATGATTTCAGTTTCTCCGCTTGCATTGAAACCATTTGCAGACAACTCTAAGCAATCAATACCTTGACCTTTACTTTCTGCTTTGTGATATTTGGAATCTCCCCACACCAAAGACAATTCTTCATAGGTATTTTCTCCAACTTTTACCTCTGTAATATTGCCTAAGAAACTCTTCAATTCACTTTCGCTAAAACCATCAAACATTAAACGATAGTGACCGTCTACAAGTTCGCAGCTGCTTACTTTATATTTAGCTTCTTCTGTATTATCGTCTTTGCCGGAGCCGCTATCAGGGCCAGTTGTGCCGCCGCCACTGCCGCCGCTGCTCGCAGGTGTGTAGGTAAATTGCAGATCTGCATAGCCATCAGCTTTCAGCGTAATTGTTGTAGTTCCGCTTTCAGCAAAGCCCTCATTTGCGTAGAAATCAATGCAGTCATAATTTGAACCATAGGTTTTGCTGCTATCTACAAGCAAGTATTTGTTCTTGCTTAAAGAATATGCTGCTTTCGTATAGTCCTTACCGCCTACTGTTACAGAGGAAATTGCATTCAGATATGCTTTCAGCTCTACCGCAGGCATACTGTTTTTAAAGGTCATACGATATGTGGTATCATCCTTCTTTGCTACCTCCGCTACTTCGGGTGCATCTGCTTTTATGGGATTTTTCGCATCGTATTCAAATGTTAAAATCTGATAACCGTCTGCCTTGATGGTAACGGTTGTTTTGCCCTCCTTATCAAAAGCATTGTCTGCCAAGTCCAGATAATCATAGCCGGAGTAACCGCTTCCGCCGATATTATATTTATCTGCTTGGAAGAACACACCACTTTGGGTATACGTATTCTGACCAACCGTTACGTCTGTGATTGCCTGCAAATAGCTACTCAGCTCATCCGCAGCAGACATTCCCTTGAAGGTAAGCCGATACCATCCTACCTCATCAATAGTTCCTTTCTCTTTATGTGCCACAACTGCTACCTGCGGTGCAGCCTTGATTTCCGGGGTACCAGGCTCGGGGTCGATGGGGGTATTTCCATCCTTCAAAGGGTAGGTCATGGTTTCATAGCCCGTTGCTTCTACGGTAATTGCTGTACCGTTTGCCGCATTAATGCCGTTCGCCGCCAAATCCAGACAATCCTTTAAAATACTCTGCGTATCTTTTACCGTTTTCACACGATAGTTGTTTTCATCGAAATAGACGTTCTCTTTTGTATATACCGTATCTCCGACGGTTACCCTCGTGACAGCATTCAGATATGCGTCCAACTCGTTTGCATTCATGTCGTTGAAGGTCAGACGGTAATAATCAACCTTTTCAAGGAGGTCATCCTTCTTTTTCTCTTTCTTTTCATGCTTTGCAACAGTAGGTGCTTTTGCCAACGGTGTTGTTCTTCCTACGGTAAAGGCTTCTGTCGCCAGTGCATCATAGTAATTTGCAGAGAGGGAAACGGTATAGGTGCCTGCTTTTACGTTTTTCAGCGTGATGATTGTATTACCCTCGTTTACTGTATAATAAACCGCATCACTGCCTTCATAGAGCTGTTTATATACTGTTTTTTCTTTACCCTCGCTATCCTTCAGCACAACGCCTTTCAGGTTTTTGAGGAAATCCCCTTCGGATTTTTCCACTGTGATAACAACATCCTGTCCTTCATTGATGGGTGTTGCTACAGAAAGAGACAGGTCTTTTTCTGTTTTCTTTTCATAGTCAATAGAAATCACATTGCTCATATAGCCGTCTGCATCTATTACGATTTTATTTTCGCCAATTTTCAATGCGCCTGCTTTGATTGTGATGGTATTGTCGCTGATTTCATAAGCATCTTCGCTCAATTCCTGCCAACTGCTATTGAGATACAGCTTAGAAATCTTACCCATATAATCGCCTGCATTTTTAAAGGTCAGCACAACATCTTGGCCCTCTTTTGTTTCGCCTACGGTAGCCTGCGGTGCTTCCAATCTGCCATAGGTATCACTATGCTGAATATCACCCAGCAGACCATCCTCCAGAACCTCCTTCACTGCAGGAGAGCGATTCGGGGTTGTTTCTGGATTTTCCTTTGTAAGATAATCTCCAAAGGACAGCCATTTTGCACCGCGCACCTTTGCAGTATTGACAGCGTTCAGATAGCCTGTATGGGTATAATAGGTTGTGCCGCCCTGATTGAACACTGCGTCATAACTCACATTATTCCAATGAGCCACTACCTTTTCTGCCGCCGCACAATCTACATCCAGCTCATTGAGCAAAAGGGCATTTACCAGAAGGTCGCTTTGGAACAGCAAATCCGCAGAAATCATATAGCTGCCGCTGCCACCGGAGGAGGATCCGCCGCCGCTGCTGCCGCCTGTTGCATGGGTCACAACATCAACATCATCCGCCGCAGACTGATACACTGCAACTGCCTGCTTTGTAGGTACCTCTTCGCCGCCTGTTACGTTGAAGGTTTTGCTGAATGTCTTAAAGCCATTGCTGTGAATTGTGATGGTATAGTTATCGTTATAGGGCAGATTATTTACACCATTTTTCGCCGTCACATCATTATACAGCACGAACAGATCCCCAATGAGGGCATAATCATCAATGCTACGCAGCGTTTTGGTTGCGCCTGTGGGGTCTGTCAGGGTTACGCTTTCGATGGGGTTTGTGATGCCGTAGGTCATATTCTTCACGTTAAAGTACAGGTTTTTACCGGATTTGGGTGTTCCCTTTAATTCAAGTTCAGGTGCTGTATAATTTACCACATGGATAGGAACCAAAGCGGTTTTCTGATCTCCGCCTGTAGATTTCACACGCACATAATAACGACCGTTGCTACGGAAGTTCTTCTGCCCGATGGGGATGGTCAGCTCGCCAACCTTATTGTTATAGTGGGCAACATCCCCTGCCGATGTATAGGTCAGATTTTCGTTTATTATTCTGCGAGTTTCATCATACTGCACCAATTGCAGTTGCTTGATACCATTGAACCATTCTTTTTCTGCATTGGTATTATAGTTGAACATGATGGTAACATTACCGGAAATATTGTCGCTTTCATCCGTAATCAGCTCTGCATCAGGGGAATAATAAGGATGTGCATTTGCCTCCTCGGTCAGGCTAAAGGTTGTTTTTGCAGGATTGACACGAACATTGCCTTCCTTATCGTAATTTGTCAGATGATAATCCCAAACGGCTACTGGGCCATGCGTCAGAATATAATCAGGCAGATATTTACCTGTGCCTGTATAAACAGCCGCTGCATCAGTACCGTTCAGTGTGATGGTCTGTGTTTTGCCATCCTTTGCGGTAATCACAACCTTATCCGGCTTGCCTGTCAGAGGCAGCTTTGCGATTGTGCCATCTGTGGTTACCTTGGACAGCGCCGCTGTTACGTCCGTATCCCCAACCTTTACGGAGGCTACGGTATCGACGGTATAGCTATCTGTAAAGACCAGAGGCAGCCATGCGCCCATATCGGTGGTCTGCACGATTGCTTTTGTTTCATCCACGATTTTATTAACGGTTACGCTACCGCCGCCATGAGAGCCGCCACCGGAGGAGGAACCGCCACCGCCGCCGCCGGAGGGTTTCTTCGTATTGGTTTTGGTTGTTTCATCCGTTTTTGCGGTATCGTCTGTTTTTGTTTCTGTTTTATCCTCAGAGGTATCAGAAGAAGAATAATGCTCTCTCATGCGATGCAGAAGCTGTGCAAATTCTTCTCTTGTTACCTGCTGTGCGGGGCGAAGGGTCTTATCCTCATAGCCTGCCGCATAGCCCTGTGCAATCATTGCGGAGATTGCCGCCTTTGCCCAGCTGCTGATGCTGCCTGCGTCGTTATAGGATGCAAGTGTGCTTTCATCGCCGCCTGTTACGGAAAAGGCTCTGACCAGAATGGTGAACAGCTCCTGTCTGGTTACGGGGCGATCGGGGTAGATGGAATCTCCATCGCCATAGAAGATATTCAGCTCGACCGCCTTTGCCATGGAGCCGGCATACCATGCGTTTTTATCCGCATCGGTGAAGCTATCCAGCACGCTGACATCGCCTGCGCCTGTCTGCATCACGCGAGAAAGGATTGCCGCCAGCTGTGCGCGTGTTAAGGCAGCCTTCGGCGCGATTTTATCCTCGCCTACTCCTGTGATGAAATTATTTTTAACAGCAAATTCCATTGCGTCCTTAGACCAATTCTGCGGCATATCAGAGTAATCCGCAGATGCGGCAGCATAAGCCTGACTGCTCAACAGTACAGATGTGCAAAGTACGCCCGACAGCAATCGGTACATTCCTTTGTTCTTCATAAAATTCTCCTTTCAGTTTTCCTTCCCTATTATCCAGTGTTTACATAAACAAAAAAATGATTGTTTTCAAAGAATCATTCTATTGTTAGTTGTATCTAACTTTCAGCAGTTTATCATCTGTATTGTTCGCCTGTCAAGGCATATTTTTCCAAAAATGTCCTTGCTGAAAAAACTTATCGATTTTCACTTTAGTTGCAAAAAAATCTCATTTTCAGCAGAATTTTTATTTTTGTAGCAAAAAAACAGACGAACCGCTTTCGCAAATTCGTCTGTTTTTTATTGATTCGATTTTCTCAAATACCTTTTGATTGCTTACTGCAGGGGTGCTACTGCGCCGCCGTAGGTGTTATTGATGAAATCAACCACTGTCTGACCATGCAGAACTTCCATCAGCTCAGCAATGCCGGGCAGATTTTCGTTGCCTTCTTTTACTACAACTACGTTGCCGTATGTTTTAGCTGCTACGGATTCTGCATCCTCTGTTGCCAGAGTGTCATCCTCTGTCAGCTTATTTTGCAGTGCATAGTTGGAGTTGATTGCTGCGAAGCCCAGATCGCTCAGGGACAGAGGCAGCTGTGCAGCCTCCATTTCAACGATTTCCAGATTGTAGGGGTTTTCTGTGATATCCAGCTTTGTTGCGGTTACGCCTGCATCGGGATTCAGCTTAATCAGACCATTTGCTTCCAGAAGCAGCAGCGCACGACCGCCGTTTGTAGCGTCATTGGGGATACCAACCTTTGTGCCGGCGGGGATATCCTTCAGATCCTTTACAGTGCCGGCATAGATGCTCATGGGTTCAAAATGAACCTTGCCAACTGCTACCAGATGTGTACCCTGTTCCTTATTGAACTGTTCCAGATAAGGGGTGTGCTGGAAATAGTTTGCATCCAGATCGCCGGATTCTGTTGCCAGGTTAGGCTGTACATAATCTGTAAATTCAACGATATCCAGCTTGATGCCTTTTTCTGCCAGTTCATCCTTTGCTGCATTCAGGATTTCAGCGTGAGGTGTGGGAGAGGCACCGATTTTCAGTGTGATTTCCTCTTTATTGCTGTCATCATTTGTTGCTGCGTCATCAGAGCCACCGCAAGCTGCCAGACCAACAGTCAGCACACCTGCCAATAAAATTGCAAAAAATTTCTTCATAGTACGTTTCCTCCTTGTTTTAAAAAAAATTCTTTTGTTTTTGTTTTTTTATGTGAAGCCTAAAAAACAGGCTTACAATCTTCTGTCTGTGTGCTTGGAAATACGCATGCCAAGCTCCTGAAATACCAATACGATGATTGCCATGAGAATAACCATGACATACATGATATCGGACTGCTTTCTATAATAGCCGTAGTTGATGGCAATGGCACCCAAGCCGCCTGCACCGCAGATACCTGCCATTGCGGAATAGCCCAAAATGGTGGTAATGCTGATTGCCGCACCGACCAAGAGGGAGGGCTTTGCCTCCGGCAGAAGCACCTTCGTCATAATCTGAAAGGGAGAGGCACCCATAGACTGTGCCGCCTCAACCACGCCGATTTCCACTTCCTTCAAAGAGGATTCTACCATTCTTGCGATGAAGGGTGCGGCTGCAATCCAAAGACCGACAATCGCCGCCTTCGCACCGATGATGGTGCCGACCACCATTTTTGTGAAGGGCATCAGCGCAATCAGGAGAATCAGGAAGGGAATGGAACGGAAGAAGTTGATAATCATTCCCAGAAGGCTATTCAGCCAAGGAATCGGGTGGATTCCATCCTTATCGGTTACAACCAAAACCAAGCCCAACGGCAAGCCGATGATATACGCCAGAACTGTAGAGATGACTGTCATATAAATGGTTTCTATAAAGCCTTGCCCGACCAGAGCAAGCATACCTTCCTTAAACATATTCTACCTCCTCTACTTCTACGCCTCTGTCTGTGAGATATTGAATCATTTTTTGGCGGATTTCCTTTTCCTCGGGGAACTGCACCAGCATCTGACCAAAGGCTTGATTTTCAATCGTTCTTGTATTTGCCGCCAGAATATTTACGACATTCTTCAGCTCAATCATCATCTGCCCAAGCACAGGCTCATTTTCACTGCCGCCCTTGAATACCAGACGATAGGAATACGGCAGCTTGCCTGTATATGCCTCTCGGTTTGTACCCTCGTGCATAACCAGCTCCTGCCCGATTTTTGTTTTGGGGGCACGGAAGATTTCCTCCACGCCGCCCTCCTCAGCAATCAGACCGCCATCAATAATGGCAACACGGTCACAAATTTCCTGAATGACGCTCATTTCATGGGTGATGACTACAATCGTGATACCCAAGCGCGTGTTGATATCCTTTAACAAGGAAAGAACACCTGCGGTTGTATTCGGGTCCAGTGCGGAGGTAGCTTCATCACAAAGCAGCACCTTCGGCTCGGTTGCCAAGGCTCTTGCAATGGCAACTCTCTGCTTCTGCCCGCCGGAAAGCTGCGCCGGATAGGATTCCATTCTATCTGCCAGACCAACCAGCTCCAGAAGCTCCTTGGCTCTTTCCTTTGCCTTTGCCTTCGGCACACCGGAAATTTCCATCGGGAAGCAGACATTATCCAGTGCCGTTCTCTGCATCAGCAGATGGAACTGCTGGAAAATCATACCCATGTGTCTGCGCTGCTCTCTCAATTCCTTATCGCCAAGGGCGGTCAGCTCCACGCCATCCAGCCAAACCTTGCCTGCTGTTGGACGCTCCAGAAGGTTGATGCAGCGAACCAGTGTGCTTTTGCCGGCACCGCTCAGCCCGATGATGCCGAACACCTCTCCTTTTTTAATATCTGCGCTTACGCCATGGAGCACCTCCAGCTCGCCCGCCTTGGTGCGGAACCGCTTTTTGATACCCTCTAAGCGAATCATCGTTTCTTTTTCAGACATTTCCCAAACCACCTTTTCTTTATACGCAAAATAAAAAGCTCTCCTCCCGTTTGACCACTCAGTCAAAGGGACGAGAGCATAATATGCTTCGTGTTACCACCCTAATTCACAGCAACCTCACGATTACTGCCTTAACAAGTACGGGCATTTGCCGATACTCCGGCGCTGTCACGGGCGCTCCCGTCGCAGCCTAAAGGGAAACCCTCTCGGTGCGCGGCTCCAAGACCATCTTCCAACCCTTCCGCATTTCCTCCTTCGCAGCTACCGGAGGTTCTCTGTAAAATCTTTCAGGCTGTACTCTTCTTTTCATTGCCTTTGTTTTTTGAACTTGTACCCCATTATACCCCGTAAAAAATATTTGTCAACTCTTTTTTTGAATTTTTTTAATCTTTTTCTTCGTCCCCGGAGGAAGCATATTGTGCAAAGGGAATATCCTCATACAGATACTTATGAAGCATATCCTTTGCCTGCGCCAAGTCATAGATATAATACCATGCCTTACCGATGATTTTGCCTTCGGCGTGGATATATTCATTGGGGAACGCCGCCTGATCCAGCGTAAGAGAGCTGCCCTTCAGACCGACGGAGGCCAATTTCAGAAGCTCATCATTGCTGAGGGAGGTCTGCACCATAGGGGCGAATTTCCGCACATAGGAGGGGTATTCCAGAGGGTTAATCTCCTTCGCCTTTTCAAAGATGGACGCAAGAACCTCTCTCTGGCGAGAGGTACGCATATCATCATTATCAATCTTGCGGATACGGGAATAGCTGACCGCCTGCGGCCCGTTCAGGGTGATATAGCCTGTTTCGTAAAGGGGCTCGCCCGACAGAAGATAGGCGTTAATCTGCAGACGCTCCGCTTCGGTGACATCCACCTCGACACCGCCCATGGCATCAATCACCTCTGCGAGGGAATCGAAATTGACGGCGACATAATCGGTCACATCCAAGCCGAAATTTTCATTGAGGGTGCGGATGGCAAGCTCCGGCCCGCCATAGGAAAAGGCATGGTTGATGCGGGTGTTATTGTAGCCGGGGATGGCAACATAGGTATCTCTTGCGATGGAGACCAGCTTAACCTGCCCTGTTTTGGTATTGACGGAGGCAACCATGACAACATCGGAGCGACCGTTATAATCGTGATTGCGGGAATCAATGCCGTAAAGGGCAATATTGATGACCTTTTCATTCACGCTTTCATTGACGGAAAGATTATCCTCATCCACCTCGGTACGATCCAGACCGCCAATCATGTATAAAAATACACCGTAAGCCGCGCCGAGCAGCGCAAGACAGACAGCCAGAGTAATCAGAAGGGTCTTGAGATACAGGCGTTTCAGGTGCTTTCTGTGCTCCTCCTTTGTCATTCTCTGCTTCGCATATTTTTTCGCCGTCGGGCGTTTTTTTCGCTTCGATGTGTGTACCTCTCTGTTTTCGCGCAAGGTATGCCCCTCCTTTTTGTTGTGTTACAAGACATTTTCTTTATTTTAAAGGAGTTTTCGACAAAAAACAATTAAGATTCCTTTAAGATGTGATTTCTGCAAAAAAACAGCTCAGGCGCGAAAGCCTGAGCCGAAGGGATTTTAGATTTTACTGCACCAGCGCGAGAATCTGCTCCACGGGGGCATAAACCTCGCCATCCACATAGAAGCATTGGATGCCGCTTTCCTTGCCGCCGATGAGAAGCTTGAAATCGGCTTTTTTGGTGACAAGGTGTCCGCTGTGATCCATGAGCATTTCATTTCCCATGGTGGTAAGGGTTTTGCCGACGGTGAGATTGAGCGTACCTGCATCCTTTTTATATTCGGCGGAAAACCTTTTGCCAAGCTGTGCCATCTGCCGCAGAGGGGCATAGGGCGTGCCGAAGATTGCAAGGGTGGTCAGCTTCGCCTCCTTGCCTTTTACAGTAACGGTCTGCTCTGTGGTCTGCATACTATTCGTAAGCCCAACCCAGCTAAGCTCGTAGGGTTTGATGCGGTCGGTATAAATGCCGTCCACGCCTGCGGCAAGAGCATCCTCAAAGATGCGGTAGCGATTGACGGTGTGCGCATAGACCTTGAGCCCCTTTGCCTTCAGCTTGGAGATATTTTCCTTCTTTGCGCGGTCAATATGCAGGGTGACGGTATCAATGCCGTTTGCGGCACAGAAATTCGCGATATCGTCATAATTGGGATTTGCATAAAGATACAGGGTGAAAATCCAGTTTTCAAAGGGATAGATTTCCTTGATCCAGTTTAGCATTTCTTTATTATACAGCTGCGGAATGATGCGTTGCAGCACCTCCGGCGCACCAATATTATTTGCGATATTGACTAAATCTTGAAATTGCTTTTGCACCTGCGCCTTATCGGTGGTTTTGGTATCCGTTATGAGGTACATATCGGGATATTCCTGCATGAGATAGAGCAAATCCACCGCTGTCATGGGGGTCTGCTCATAGACCGCAGGGGTCGAGGTGAAGGTTTTGGTATCCATCACCAGAGAGCCGCTCGGCTTGATTTCCAGACGATAATAGGAGCCGTCCTTTTCAAAATCGTGCCGCACAACGAGGGTACCGTCTGAGGTATAGGTGAAATCCGCCTCTACGGCACGGAAGCCATTCTGCCAAGAGGTCAGAAACGCTTCCTTGGAATTGGTTTCGATTTTGCCGTCTGCCTCCCCCAAGGCATGGGCAATCAGAGGATTTTTGCTCTGCCAATCCGCCGCAAGGGCAGGCTGTGCCGCCGAAGTGCCAAGCACCAACGCCAGAGCAAATGCCGCTATTCTTTTTCCTTTCATTCTCTTCTCTCCAATCTTTTCCAACTATAAAGCACAAAAAACAGGGATAGTACTCTATCCCTGTTCCCTTGCATTTCTATTATTCGTCTTCGTCATCGAACAGATCATAGAATGTATTGGATACCTTTTCAAAATCGTCATCGCTTTCGATATTGAGAAGCTCGATGCCGTCCTCGTTTTCCTTATATTCATACAGGAGAACGGTTTCATCCTCCAGAGGCAGCAATGCGATATATTCCTTATCGGCAATGCCATCCACCGCAAACACACCAAGGATGCCACATTCCATTTCTGTATCATCATCCAGAGTGAGGGTTAAGGTTTCCATTTCCATTTCTTCGTGTACATGATCGTCATGATCGTGACCGCAGCCACATCCGCAAGTATCGCTCATTCTTGAATCCTCCTTAAAAATTATGATTTTCCGTTGAAGCACGGAAGCATTGATTGTATATATGATAACCGAAAATCTCGTTTTGGACAATTACTTTTTCTGACTTTTTTGACGGTTTGCCTCTTTTTCCGCAAGTTTTTTCGCTTTTCTGGCAAAGAAGCCCAAGTTATCGTCCGTCTGCTTTGTTTTTTTGCCCTTTTTGCCCTGCTTTTTGGGCGTTTTTGCCATAGAGAAGGGCTGTTCCTTTGCTTTCTTCTTCTTGGATTTTTGGGGTGCGCCGCCGGTTTCGATGACAAATTCGCCGAAATCCTCTAAATCGTCAAATTCGCCCCAGCCATCGCCCTCTACCCATTTATCCTCAATGACAGGCTTTTTCTTTTTGATCGGCTTGATGATGTCTTTTTTTGTTTTTTGGCTATCGACCAGCTTGCCGAAGGACATTTCCTTCTGCTCAAATTGCAGACCCCATGTTTTTTCGTAGCGGTGAATCCACTTGCGTTCATAGGGGGTGACAATGGTGATGGCAGTGCCTTCCATGCCCTTTCTGCCACAGCGTCCTGCACGATGGAGATAATGCGTGGGCTCCTCGGGAACATCCAGATTGATGATATGCGTAACGCCCTCGATATCCAGACCGCGAGAGCCGATATCGGAGGCAACGAGGACATGAATTCTCCCCTCCCGAAAGCCATCCATGGCGTTTTTGCGCTCCTGCTTGCTCGCCTGCCCATAGATGCCTGCCGCCTTGATGCCGTGATAATTCAGCTTATCGACCGTTACCTCGATATTTTCGGGGTTATTGAGGAAAACCATGCACTTCTCCGGCTTTTCGCCTGCGAGAATTTTACGGAGATTGGCGAATTTTTCTCTGTGAGCGGAGAGGATATAATAATGATGGATGCCCTTGGGGACAATGCCGCCGCTTTTGGCTTCCAAATCGACCGCGTCTGCCTTCATCATGGCTGCCGCTTTTGCCTTGGCTTCGCCGCTGACAGAGGCGGAAAGCAGGACAATCTGCCGCTCCTTTAGGGTTGTTTTGATGACAGCGGCAACATCCTCGACGTTGCCGTCATCCATAAGGCGGTCCCCCTCATCCAGAACGATGGTTCTGACGAGATGTGCCTGTATTTTTTTCTTACGAATCAAATCCAGAATACGCCCGACCGAGCCGACCACGATACGCGGCTTTGCTTTCAGCTTTTCCAGCTGTCTGCCGATGCCTGCCGCACCGATGAGAAGGACACAGCCTGCCGCGATGCCCGCATTCTCCTGCAAAAGCTCCGCCTGATGATAGACCTGCGCCGCCAGCTCATGGGTGGGGGTGAGGATAATCGCCTGCGTGCCGCGGATTGACAGATCCAGCTTTTCAAAAATGGGCAAAAGATATGCTAAGGTCTTTCCGGAGCCTGTTTCGGAACGACCGATGACATCCTTGCCGGATAAAATTTCGGGAATCATTTTCTGTTGGATTTCCGTGGGGGCTGTGATGCCCTGCTCTGCCAGCGCGGTGACCAAAGCTGCACGCAGTCCCAATGCTTCAAATGTATGTTCCATAAATACATCCTTTCTTTTTCCGATGCAGAAGTTATTCCCCCCCCATAAACAAAATCCTTCTGATACCGCGGAAAGGTTTGGGAAACGAACTGTTCATTACTTTGCTACGCAAAGCAGGCTTCGCCTGCCGCCCCTTCTTGGGCGGTAAGTAGTTTCCCGACCGGAATCCGCAGTCGGAATTTACTTCCGGCGAGGAAAACAGTGAGTTTCAAGGCTCCAGCCGATGGAACTCATCTGTTTATTCTTCTGTTTTAACAAGTCGAAATCCTGATTTCGACTTAGGTGTCGACAAAGTCGACACCCTCTTTCCTTAAATGATACTGATTTTTTCAAAATAGTCAAGGATGCCGCAATAAACCGCCCATGCAAGCCTTTCCTGATAGGCGGTATCATTGAGCAGACGCTCCTCCTCGGCGTTGGAAAGAAAGCCGCACTCCACGATAACGGCAGGGATTTGGGTGGTGCGGAGGATGTAATACTCCTTATTTTCCTTTGCCATACGCCGATTGCTGCCATCCACGCGGCTTTTCAGGCTTTCCTGCACACATTCCGCAAGGATTTTGCCCCTTTCACTGCTTTTATGATAAAACACCTGCGCCCCCTTTGCCTTCGCAGAGGGGAAGGCATTCTGATGGATGCTGACGAGGATATCCGCGCCTGTTTCATTGGCAATACGCTGCCGCTCTGCCATATCCGCGTGCTTACTGCCGCCCAGCGCCGTATCCTGATTGCGGGTGAGAATGACCTCCGCGCCGCCCTGCTCCAGATATTCCGTCAGCTTTTCTGTAACTGCGAGGTTCAGTATTTTTTCATTTTCGCCGCCTGTGCCTGTTTTGCCGGGGTCCCAGCCGCCATGCCCTGCATCCAGAACCACCCGCACGCCCATCATGGGAAAAAGGGCTTTGGTTTCCTTCCCAAGCGCAGTATGCACGAGGCAGACCCCGATGATGCAGAAACAGCAGACAAGGCTCACCCATTCCCTTCGTAAAAAAATCCCCTTCATCCTACCGCCTCCTTTGCTATTTAAAGGATATGTAGGGAAGGGGGAAAATTTGCGTTATTCTTCCTCCGGCATGGCAACGGCACGCACAGGCGCACCATCCGCATTTTCATACTTCAAGGGCAAGGCTGCAAAGAGAAACAGACCTTCCCCGATTTTATCCAGATTCGTGAGGTTTTCGATAATCACGATATCTCTTTGGGACAAAAGCAGGCGATGGCGTGTCAGCCCTTCATCTGCGATGGGATCAATGCCGATGGTATCGAAGCCAAGCCCCTTTTTGCCGCTTTCCAACGCATAGCGGCAGACCTCCTGAGAGGGAACGGGATAGTCCCCGAAATATTCCGCTTTGCCCCAATACCGGCTCCAACCGGTATGGAAAAGAAGAAAATCCGCCTCATCCGCAAGCCGGCGGACGGGAGCAAGGGCTTCCATGCCGATTTCCTCGCCTGCACCATACTGCATGCAGGGGATGACAAGCGCCTTGCCGACAAACTGCGCCGCAGGCATTTCATTCAGCTTTGTTCTATCTCCAAAGAGATGAAAGGGAGCATCCATGTGGGTGCCTGTATGGGAAAAGAAGGAAAGCAGGGTTTCCCGAAAGCCATCCGTTTCATAGGTGCTGGCTACCGTCAAATGCGGCGGCTCCGTACCCGGATAGACGGGCATGGACGCTGTAATCAGCTGTGTCAAATCAATCATCTTCATCCTGCTTTTCTCCCTTCGTATTGTTTTTTCAGCTCAGCTTTGATTTATAAACATCGTAGATATCAAGGGTGGTGCCGTTCATGAGCATAGTATATTCCTCCCACGCCAGATCGTAGGCATAGGCTGCGGCGGAAAGCTCCATTTCGGTCTGCTCATACTGCAGCTCGAGCGCCTGCAATTCGACTGCGGAAACAAGCCCCAGCTTTGCGGATTTCTGCTGCTGCTCCCATTCGATTTTCGCCTTGCTGTTGGCATCCTTTTTATTCTGATATTCTGCCGCGGCGGTATTGATGGCATCCAGCTTCTTCTTTAAATCGTTGGCGATATTGACCTTTTCCTCCTCAGTGGAGACATCTGCAAGCTGCATATCCACCCTGCTTGCCTTCAGCTGTCCGTCATATCTGTCATTCTTCTTGGAATCCACTTCCGCCTGCTGCTTATCCCTGCGGAGGGTTTTCAGCTTATAATTTTTATCGGTGGCGGCTTTCAAAAGCTCCTCGCTATAGGCAGGGGCGGTTTCGATGGTGCGTGTCAGCTCAGGGGGTGTGATAATGAGCTCCTCATCAATTTCACGCCCCATAAGGTCATTCAGTTGACGCTTGAGCAGGGTTAAGCCGTCCTTGGCACTTTGCAGCTCCTTCGCGCCCTCGGAAACGGCAAGCTTTTTCTCGGAAAGGTCGGTGCCTGTGCTAAAGCCAAGCTCCTGCTTCTTTTCCTCAATCCGGCAGACACGTTCCAGAAGGGACTGCTTCTGCGCGAGCAGGCTGACACCCTTTTCGACCTGTACGGTTTTGGTGACGAGAAGCTGTGTGACGGCAAGGGATTCATTTTCCCAGTCCTCCTTGGTCTTATTTAAGTCCATTTTTGTATTTTTCAGCTCTGTCTGCTGATCCTCCAGCGTATCCCTCTGCCTATCGGCAACATTATCCACAAGGGTTTCCATGCCGCTTGCGGTTTTGACTGCACCGGAGAGAAGGCCGCTTGTGATGCTTGCCAGCCCGCCCAAAGTGCCCCCAAGTTGTTCACCATAGGCACCAGATGCAGCCGCACCTAAAATTTTATTTGTTGCATCCTTCCCCTCACTTGCAGAGGCACTTGCATCCCTTCTTGCGTGCGCCGCCTTATCCTGCGAATCCCTCAAATCCTTCAGACCGTCATCAATGGCACTTAAGCCTGCGATGACCTTTTCCTGATTCAGCGTCAGGGTGGTTTTCAGACGGTTATTTTTCACAACCAACTCCTGAATTTCCTTTAAGGTCATGGCTTTTGTTTTGCTTTCCTCGGCGTTCTGCGGTGCCTCCGTTTTTGCCTCCGCCGCGAGGGCAGGCACTGCCGCACCTGTTGTCAGTGCGCCTGTAACGAGAAGCGCACATGCTTTTTTATATGGATAGAATTTCATATTCTGCACTCCTTTCTTATGCCTGTAGGGACACAGGCTCTTCCTTCTCTGCAACGGTTCCCTGCTTTTTCTTCTCAATGCGGTTCAGACGCAGCTGCCAGATGACGCAGCTCAGCGTAAGGCAGACCACGATGATGCCGCCGAGAAGGAGCAGCTCCTTTTTCACTGCGGAAAAGCCACAGCCCATCAATGCCACATTGCGATAGCCGATGACAAAATGCGTCAGCGGAAAGACCTGCCCGATTTTCTGATAGAACGCAGGCAACGCCATAGTGGGCCAGGTGTAGCCACTCAGCACCAGAGAGGGCGAGGTGAACACCAGAGAGATAGAGGTTGCCACAATGGGATTTGGCATGACTGCGGAAAAGAACTGCCCCAAGGCAACAATCGACAGCAGGAAAAGACTGCTGTAGACAAACCAGAGCAGAAGGCTTCCCCGCATGGGAATCGCATAGCCCCAACGGATGATGGCGGAGCAGATCGCCCACGCCACGAGGGAAATCAGGAAATAGACCAAGCATTTCACAAGCACCTGCAGGGGGGCGCTTTTGGAAATGCTTTGTATTTCATCCAGATGGCCGCTTTCCTTCTCCCGAACGAGGGAGATTGCCGCGAAATAAATCAGCACCTGCTGAACGGTTGCGGCAACGAAGCCATACACCAGAAAATACGAGAAGTTATTCGTCGGGTTATACCACTGACGGGTATAGAAGCTGACGGGGTTCATGGCCGCGAGGGCATCCTCCACGGTTTTGCCCTTTGCCACAAGGCTTTTGACGGCAATCTGGGTGGAAACCGTCCCCAGAACCTCCGAGCCCTTGAGGTTGATGGTACTGCCATAGCCCATATTGACGGCACTGGAGCCGAGCAGCACCTCTGCCTGCTGTCCCAGCTGCATTTTTCTTGTGAAATCCGCAGGGAAGATGAGACAGCCGACGATTTCGCCATCGCGCATCGCCTCGGCAATTTCATCCTCATCGTTATAATAGCCGACCACATCAAAATACGGGGACTGGCGGAAGGCTTCGACCACCTCTCTGGTCTGCTTGGTATAGCTGTAATCCACCACGCCCATTTTCAAATCGGAGAAATAGCCCTTTCCATAGCCGCTGCCGCAGATACAGGTGACGAAAATCGGCACAAGCACCATCAGCACGAGCGAACGGGGGCGTTTCAGGAGATATTTCCATTCCCGAAGAAATAATTTTACTGCGTTTTTCATGCCTGCACCCCCTCTGTCTGTGTATTCTTCTCTGCCGCCTTCTGCTTCTTTTCCGCACGGCACAGCTGCCACGCAAAGACCACGAAGCTGAGCAAAAATGCACCTATGCCAAGGGTTAAGAGCATGGCGCGATTATGCTGCAGGGAGGCGCGCTCAAAGCCGATACCCATCAGAATGATACTGCGGACGGGGCCGAGATAATGGGTGACGGGCAGATAATTTGCAATCCGTACCAGAAAATCCGGCATTTCCGTATGCGGCCAGGAAAAGCCTGCCAGTACGAAAAACGGATAGGTCAGTGCCATGAGCCACTGCATCGCATGCAGGGAATTTTTGCAGAGCAGCCCCAGAAGCGCACCGAAGCCGAGCAGACAGAACACGAAGCAAGCACTGAAAAGCAGGAAATCCGCCCGCGCGCCGCGCATGGGGAAGCTGTAGATTTTCATAATCACGGCATAATTCAGCAGGAGATTGAAAAAGCCTGCAATGCCGTAGAAAAGCATTTTATCGAAATAATAGAGGATTGCATCCCGTTTACGGAATTTGCCCGAAAGGATGCCTTCCTTCTTTTCATCCGCGAAGGAACCTGCCACCGCGGAGAGGAAGAGCTGATGATAGACCAGACCGGTCAGCCCAAGCCCCAGATACATCAGATAGCTGAACTGGGGGTTAAACCACGGGCGAAGCACGGTCGAAATCGGCATAACCTTCGCCGTACCCTCCGCAACGCTGCTGCCCGATGCCACATAGCTTTTGACCGCAATCTGAGAGGAAACGGTTTTCACGACCTGCATGACGGAAACAACCGCACTGTTGCCGACAAGGTTATTCGCACTATTGATGCCGACAAGCACCTCTGCCTGCTGTCCCAGCTGGAGGGAACGGGTATAATCGGCAGGGATGACGATAATGCCCTGCACCTCGCCCTCCTCCATTTTCTGCTTTGCTTCATCCAAATCCTGCAGGACAAGGGTGACATCGAAACGGTCGGATTCATCGAAGGCGCGAATCAGCTCTCTTGTTTTTGCGGAGGAGGACATTTCCACCGCTGCCAGAGGAATATGGTTGACAATGCCGTTTTGGAAGGCACCGCAGACCACAATATTCATCAGAAGCGGGGCAACGAGAAACATAAAGATGCCCCGCGGATCTTTCACCAGAAGCCAAAGCTCCCGAAGAAGCCCCTTGAAAAATGTCAGAATCATTTTTTCTCACCTGCTTTATCCAGGTCTACCTGCACCAGCATTCCGGGGTAAAGCATGATATCATCCTTCTCGGAAAGGGCGATTTTCACCTCGTATGTAACAACATCCTGATCATTCAGCTCATTTGTGGATTTTTTGGTTGCAAAATCGGGGCTTTTGCTGATATTGACGATTTTGCCATGAAAGACGGTATCGGGGTGCGCCTTACTGGTCAGAGGAATCTGCTGACCGACCTTCAGCTTGCCAACTGCGTATTCATCTACATTTGCCATGACCCAACGGTCGCTGTAATCTGTGAGGGTAACGATGGTGGTGCCTGTGCCGATGAGCTCCCCAAGAGAGGAGGAAATCATAGTGATGGTGCCGTTGCAGGGGGCATACTGAGAGGTCTGCCCCAGATTGAGATTGACTTCATCCAGAACGCCCTTTGCTGCCGCAAGCTGTCCGGTTGCCGCTTCATACTGCCCCTGCGCCGCCTGCTGCTGTGCCGCTGCCGCCGCGGCATCCAATCTTGCCGCCTCCAGCTGGGTGGTCAGCTTATCCATATTATCCTGAGAAACGGCATCCATGGCGTAAAGCTCCTGATATTTTGCATATTCGGTTTCCAGCAGCTTCACATTTGCGTTTGCCTTTTCCACCACTGCCGCTGCCGCCTCTGCGGCATTTTTCGCCGCCTCGACCTGCCCTGCGGCTGCCTTTGCGGTTGCGGATGCCTGTGTCTGCTTTACTTCTACATCGCGTCTGTCTGTGGAGAACAGCAAATCACCCTCCTTAACCTCCTGCCCTTCCTCGACGGGAATATCCGTCAGATAGCCGGGGATTTTCGCACGGACATAAACCTCCTTACATTCCACTGTGCCGGTGACAAAATTTCCCTTCTCCGCTGTTTTTGTATCGTCTGTTTTTGTGCCGCAGGCGCTTAATACACAGCAGCCTGCCAGAAGCAGCGCCAACACCTTCTTCTTTCCGTTTTGCATCTTTTTACTCCCTTTCCTTTTCAGATAATTTTTTATAATGACAGAGCCTTCTTTTGCAGCCGTAAATTTAAGCCACAAACAATAATTGAAAAATGGGGTGCATGATTTTTTCCGTTAAATCCATCATTTCTGCCTTGGAGAGAGGCATCCCCTCCGCAAGCCACCGCTTTACCATCCCCATGGCACCACAGGAAATAAAATGGCGGATATAATCCGTCTGTCTGGAGTCCCTTTCCATGCCGCGCTCCTTTCGAATTTCCTGCCCCTTCCGCTTCATAATCTCCGTCAGCTTTTCCGTAAAGCAATCGCTGTGCGGATTGAGGAACAGACAGCGGCAGAGATCCTGATTTTCGGCGATATAATCGCAGATTTTTCCAATCAGGACAGACTCCCATGTACTGTTTTCAAGGATGGGGGTTTCCTCCAGCATGCGGGCAAATTCGCTTACGGTTTCTTCTTCCAATTCCTCCAGCAAATCGAACACATTATTATAATGAAGATAAAACGTTGCCCGATTGAGATCCGCCCTATCGGTAATATCCCTTGCGGTGATTTCGGGAAAGAGCTTTTCCTGCATCAGAGAAATGAGTGCTTCTCGCATCCGCATTTTACTGCGGATGACTCTGCGGTCCTGTTTTTCCAAGATGATTTTCCCTCCCTTCTTTCTCTATATTTTTTGTATTCAGTTTCGTATAAATTTCCTCTTTAGGATAACATGAAAGCACGAGATAATCAACAATTTTCGTTAAATAGAATATTTTTGATTATTTTTTCTCATGTTTACGATTGTATACAATAGACAAAACACAATTCTGTTTTCGGGCGAAAGACAATATTACGTCAAATTTAACAGACTTTTCTTTTCTCTTTCAAAAAATTTTGCTTCATTCTCCAAAATTTCAGGGTGGGACAAAAAAAATCCCATTTTCAGTTGACGGGAAAAATGAAAGTGCTATAATTTCCCTATCGACAATGCCCGTTTGATGCGGACATGTGTCCATATTGTTAAAAGTTAGGAGGCTTATCTATGGAAAAAAGAGTATACAACTTCTCAGCAGGTCCTTCCATGCTGCCCTTGGAGGTTCTGGAACAGGCACAGCGCGAACTGGTCTGTTACCCTTCAGCAGGCATGTCAGTGATGGAGATGAGCCACCGTTCAAAAACCTTTGAAAATATTCTGGAGAAGGCGAAGGCTGATCTCAAGGAACTGATGCACATTCCCGATAATTATAAAATCCTGTTCTTGCAGGGCGGCGGCTCAACGCAGTTTGCAATGATTCCCATGAACCTGATGAACAAAAACAACAAGGCGGATTATGTGATCACAGGTCAGTGGGCGAAGAAGGCGGCGGCAGAGGCAGAGCGTTACGGTAAAGTGAACATCGTTGCTTCCTCAGCAGACTCAACCTTCGACCACATCCCCACACTGGATCCTTCCAAATTCGACCCCGAAGCGGATTATTTTTATATCACACTGAACAACACCATTTACGGTACACGCTGGACGGAGCTTCCCGATACAGGCAATGTGCCGCTGGTGGGCGATATGTCCTCTTCCATTCTCTCGCAGGAGATTGATATTACGAAATTCGGTCTTCTGTATGCAGGGGCGCAGAAAAACCTCGGCCCCGCAGGCGTAACGGTTGTTATCGTGAGAGAGGATTTGCTGGGCAACGCCATGGATTTCACACCGACCATGCTGCGTTATGATATTCACGCAGAAAATAATTCTCTTTACAACACACCCCCGACCTACGGCATTTACTTCATGGGTCTGGTATTCGACTGGGTGAAACGGCAGGGCGGCGTTGCTGCCTTGCAGAAAATCAACGAACGGAAAGCGGCTATTCTCTATGATTTCTTAGACCAATCCGAGCTGTTCCGCGGCACTGTTGTAAAGAAAGACCGTTCCCTGATGAACGCGCCCTTCGTACTGCCTACGAAGGAGCTGGATGAAAAATTCATCAAGGAGGCAAAAGAGCATGGCTTTGAAAACCTGAAAGGTCACCGCACCGTTGGCGGCATGCGCGCAAGTATGTATAACGCAATGCCCATTGAAGGTGTGGAAAAATTAGTGGAATTCATGAAGAAATTCGAGATGGAAAATAAGTAAAATCCAAAAGGGTCGTGGCACACGACCCTTTTCTTATATCTAAAAAGGAGAGACATTATGTATACCATTCGCACTTTGAACAACATTGCAAAAACAGGGCTGGCAAAGCTGCCCGAACAGAATTTCGTGATTGATGAAAAAGCAGAAAATCCTGAGGGCATCATCCTGCGCAGCTTTGATATGCACAAGATGGAGCTGAACGAAAGCCTGCTTGCCGTTGCCCGTGCAGGCGCAGGCACAAACAACATCCCCATTGAAAAATGTACACAGAAGGGCGTTCCCGTATTCAATACGCCGGGGGCAAATGCAAACGCCGTAAAGGAGCTGGTTCTGGCAGGACTGTTTGCATCCTCCAGACGCATCATTGCAGGGGCAGCTTGGGTACAGGGGCTGAAGGACAACTGCGAAAGCGTGGAAAAGGCAGTAGAGGCAGGCAAGAAGGAATTCACCGGTCCTGAAATTGCGGGCAAGACCTTGGGTGTCATCGGTCTGGGTGCGATTGGCGTACAGGTTGCCAATGCGGCACTGGATCTGGGGATGGAGGTTATCGGCTACGACCCCTTCCTTTCCCTGGAAAGTGCATGGCACTTATCCCCCAACGTGGTGCATGAGGAATCCATGGAGGAGCTGGTTGCGAAAGCGGATTACATTACGCTGCACATTCCTCTGAACGATAAGACAAGAAATACCTTTGATGAAAAGCTGTTTGCGGCAACAAAGCCCGGCGCACGCCTGCTGAACTTTGCACGCGGCGGTCTGGTGGACAATGCGGCACTGAAAAAAGCCATTGCGGACGGCATCATCGCGCGCTACATGACGGACTTCCCTTCCGAAGACCTGCTGGGCGACCCTGCGAACATCATCGTAACCCCTCATCTGGGCGCATCCACACCGGAATCCGAGGAAAACTGCGCAATTATGGCGGCACAGGAAATCAGAGAATACCTGACCCACGGCAATATCAAAAATTCCGTAAACTTCCCCAACTGCGTGGTGCCTTATAACGGCAAGCCCCGCATCACCGTATGCCATCAGAATATCGTAAACATGATTGGGCAGCTGGGTGCTGTTTTCACAAAATACAGCGTGAATATCGACAAGCTGGTAAACAACTCCAAGGGCGACCTTGCATATAACATTGTGGTATGCGACAACCTGCCAGAAAACATCGATGATATGATCAAAGACCTGTATGCCATCAATACGGTATTGAAGGTTCGTATTCTGGATTAAGAAACCGAAAACAGCAATTCCAAAGGAGGAAAATTATGGCAACCATCAGACCCTTTATGGCGATCCGCCCGGCAGAGGCTTACGCAAAGGACGTAGCAGCCCTGCCCTATGACGTAATGAACAGCGAAGAAGCAAGAGAAATGGTGCAGGGAAAGCCCTGGTCCTTCCTGCATGTTGACAAGGCAGAGGTGGACCTGCCGAAGGATATTGACGTTTACAGCCCTGCGGTTTACGCAAAGGCAAAGGAAAACCTCGAAAACATGATTCACAACGGGATTCTGGGACAGGATTTGCTGCCCAACCTGTATCTTTACCGCATGACGATGAACGGCAGAAGCCAGACGGGTCTGGTTTGCTGTACGTCTGTGGACGAATATATTAACGGGACGATTAAAAAGCATGAGCTGACACGCGCAGACAAGGAGGCTGACCGTATCCGCCACGTGGATACGCTGAACGCAAACACAGGCCCGATTTTCCTTGCCTACAAGGAAAACAAGGACGCAAAGGCGATTATCGACGGCTGGACAGCGGCAGTAAAGCCTGTTTACGATTTCGTTGCCGAGGACGGCATCGGGCATACGGTTTGGGTGATTGACAGCGATACGGAAATCGGCATGCTGGTGGAATCCTTTAAGCAGGTGAAGAATCTCTACATTGCGGACGGACACCACAGAAACGCATCCGCTGTGAAGGTGTCGCTGAAGCGCAGAGAGGCAAAGCCGGATTACACCGGTGAGGAGGAATTCAACTATTATCTGTCCGTACTGTTTGCGGCAGAGGATTTATATATCATGGATTACAACCGCGTGGTAAAGGATTTAAACGGCTACAATACAGAGGAATTCCTGCAGGAAATTCGCAAGAAATTCGACATTGCGCCTTACGCGGGCGAAGGCCCTTACCACCCCGAAGCACTGCACACCTTTGGGCTGTATCTGGACGGGAAATGGTTCAAGATGACGGCGAAGGAGGAAATTATTACAGACGACCCCGTTCTGGGACTGGATGTTTCCATTTTGCAGAAGGAGCTGCTGGAGCCTGTGCTTGCCATCGGCGACCCCAGAACCGACAAGCGGATTGATTTTGTCGGCGGAATTCGCGGACTGGGTGAGCTGGAGCGCAGAGTAGACAGCGGCGAGATGAGACTGGCGTTTTCCATGTTTCCCACCTCCATGGAGGAGCTGATGGATGTAGCGGATGAGGATATGACGATGCCGCCGAAATCGACATGGTTTGAGCCGAAGCTGCGGAGTGGGCTGTTTATTCATGACCTTGGATAAATCGAACTTTTGCTTGGTGAAGATGAGATATGCGCCAGTTTAGAACTCTCACGGCGAAACAAAGGCATTCTTCCTTACTTTTTATGCTAAAAAGTAACAAAAACTTGGAACCCGTTTCGGAATGGGTTCCAAACCTCCGCAGCCGAGGAAAGGGCAACAAAGTTTCCCTCTCCAATTCCTTCCCCACTATGCCGGAAACGGCAGGAAGAAAAGCGGCGCAGGTGCGCCTGCAAAAAGCGGAGGAAATGACGTTTCGTTATAGTTTCCGAACCTTCGCAGACAGAGAAAGGGACACATGGTTTCCCTTTCCAATCCCTTCCCCACCGTGCCGGAAACGGCAGGGAGAAAATCGGCGCGGTGCGCCTGTGAAAAACCCATGATAAAAAGCACATACAAAAAAAGAGTGAAATCCAAGGGGATTTCACTCTTTTTATTTTATGGATTACAAATCCAGCTTCAGGTCATTTTCCTTAATGAGGTTCTTTTTGCGCATGGGATATGCGAAAACGAGGGTCAGGACTGCGGGCAGGATGAAGCAAACCAAAACCAGACCAAGCCAATCCATAGAGGTAATGCCTGCTTTTGTGCCGGCGGTGATATCGTTAATCCAGCCGGTATAGACACCAATCTGTCCGACCAGACCGCAGGTACCCATGCCGGAGGCCACAGCATCCCCATTCATCTTCATGCGGAAAATACAGGTTGCGATAGGGCCTGTGACAGCAGATGCCAGTGTAGGCGGAATCCAGATCAGTGGGTTTTTGACGATATTCCCGATTTGCAGCATAGAGGTACCGATGCCCTGCGCCAAAAGACCGCTCCATTTATTTTCCTTAAAGCTCATAACGGCAAAGCCAACCATCTGCGCACAGCAGCCTGCAACTGCCGCACCGCCTGCCAAGCCTGTCAGCCCCAGAGCCGCACAAATTGCCGCACTGCTGATGGGGAGTGTCAGCGCGATGCCGACGATAACGGAAACCAGAATCCCCATGAAGAAGGGCTGCAGCTCCGTTGCCCACTTGATGGCATTGCCGACTGCGCTTGCCGCCGCACCGATGGAGGGTGCCCACCACATGGAAAGCAGCACGCCGACGCAGATGGTGACAGAGGGGGTCACAATGATATCGACCTTTGTTTCCTTGGAAACCAGCTTACCGAACTCTGCGGCAAAGATGGTGACAACGAAAACAGCCAGAGGGCCGCCTGCACCGCCCAGCTGATTCGCCGCGCCGCCGACGGCAATCAATGAAAACAGCACCAGAGGGGGGCATTTCAGCGCATAGCCGATGGAAACTGCCATGGCAGGGCCTGTAACCGCCTGCGCGAAGGTACCGATATCCACCAGAATGGCAACGCCAAGCTGCTGCCCCAAGGTTTTTAAAATTGTCCCAATCAGCAGGGATGCAAACAAGCCCTGTGCCATTGCGCCCAAGGCATCAATGCCGTATCGCTTTGCTGAAAAAACGATATCCTTTTTTGCCAGAAAAGCGGCAAAGCCTTTTTGATTCTCGCTCATGTTCTTTCTCCTTTTGTCTCTTCACTTGTTTTTACATCTGTCTTGACAGCTTATTGGTTTGATTATACGTTATCCGTCATGGAAAATCAATAAAAATCCCGAAAACGGTCATACTAATTTCATCAAAGGAGGGATTTTATGAACAAATTTGCAACAGGGATGCTGCTTGGCGGCGCGGCGGCAATGGCAGGCATGGGATACCTGATGAAGGATAAGCGCACCTATCAGAGGCTTGCCAGAAAAGGGAAAAAGATGGTAGTGAAGGCGGAGGAGGCGATTGACGATATCATGGATGACATGATGCCTTAAAAGCAACCATAAAAAGCAAAAGAGCAAATCTCTCGATTTGCTCTTCTTGCTTTTACGTTTTATCATTTAAAAAGGGGAAGGGTATAATACTTATGTTCTCAAAAGGTGGTCCGTTCCTTTTGACACCTTTATGATATCATTCAAATTTGAATTCCATTTGTACAAAAACCAAAGAGTTTTTTAAGAATATTTGAATAATTTATGAACATAAAAGGAATCGATTTACTTACTCAATTTCTCAATCCCCTTCTTGATTCTGCGGATGGATTCTTCTTTTCCGAGGATATCCGCCAGCTCCATTGCACCGCCGGGAGAGGTCTGCTCACCGGAGAGGGCTGTTCTGACGGGCCAGAGCAGCTGACCGTTTTTGATGCCCAGCTCGCCGACCAGTGCCATCAGGCTGTCATGGATGGCAGTTTCGTTCCAATCGGGCAGGTTCTCCAGAACGGGCAGAGCCGCCTGTAAGGAGGACAGTGCGATTTCATCGTTGGTTTTCATTTTCTTATGGGTATACAGCTCTGTGCTGTAATCGGGCAGCTCCTTGAAGAAATCCACCAGACGAGGGATATCGTTGAGGGTTTCCAGACGCTTCTGGAGCAGTGCCGCGATTTTTTTGAGGTCTAAATCGGTGCCTGCCAGTGCCTCCTCCAGCTTCGGTCTTGCCAACTCAAAGTATTTGTCAAAATCCATTGCCTTGAGGTATTCACTGTTCATCCATGTCAGCTTTTTGATATCGAAGATGGAGGGAGATTTGCTCAGCCCTGCCATATCAAATTTCTGTTCCAGCTCCTTGAGGGTGAAGATTTCCACATTATCGGAGGGACTCCAGCCAAGCAGTGCGATATAGTTCACGATGGCTTCTACCACATAGCCTTCATTTACCAAATCCTCGAAGGATTTATCGCCATGACGCTTGGACAGCTTATGGTGTGCGTCACGCATAACAGCGGGCAGGTGTACATAAATGGGAGGCTCCCAGCCGAATGCCTGATACAGCAGATTATACTTAGGTGTAGAGGAAAGATATTCACTGCCGCGGACAACATGGGTGATGTGCATCAGGTGGTCATCCACAACATTGGCGAAGTTATAGGTCGGGAAGCCGTCTGCCTTCATCAGAATCTGGTCATCCAGCTCCGCATTATCCACGGTGATATCCCCATAAACCATATCATGGAAGGAGGTTGTGCCGCTTTCGGGCATTTTCTGGCGAATCACGAAGGGTTCGCCTGCGGCAAGCTTTGCCTGTACCTCTTCAGGGGACAGATGCAGACAATGACGGTCATATTTCGCAAAGGAAACGCCCTCTGCATTGGCTTCCTTCAGGCTTTCCAGTCTTTCCTTGGTGCAGAAGCAGTAATACGCTTCGCCCTTTTCCACCAGTTCCTTTGCATAGCCCATGTATAAGCCCATGCGCTCACTCTGCACATAAGGGCCGTATTCGCCGCCGACATCGGGGCCTTCATCATGCTGAAGCCCTGTCATTTTCATGGTTTTATAAATGACATCCAGAGAGCCCTCCACCAGACGGCCCTGATCGGTATCCTCAATACGAAGGATGAATTTCCCACCCTGAGATTTTGCGATGAGGTATTCATAAAGCGCGGTACGCAGGTTGCCGATATGCATATAGCCCGTAGGGGAAGGGGCAAATCTTGTTCTTACTTCCATTTTTTTCTTCCTTTCTGCTTCGATAAATTGACTTTTCTGAAAAAAAGCCACATATTCCTTTGTATAGTTTATACGCAAATGCCCGCTGTGTAAAGGAAAAACAGAAGAAAATATTAAGAATTGTGCGCGCGTATTGCAAGAAAATTTACTTTTGTGATATACTTTCTTCTAATATAAATAAAAATATACTGGGAGTTGATTGGATGCAGTTAGACAAGGATACGCTCCGCAAGCTGCGGGGCTTAATTATATTTACACTGGTGATTCTGGTGGGGCTTTGGCGGTTTAGCATTGTGCTGCAGGCGGTAAAAGCGATTTTGCACATCCTGTTCCCCTTCCTTCTGGGAGGCGCGATTGCATTTGTGCTGAGTGTGCCGATGAACCGCATCCGGAAGCGGCTGTTTGCAAACGCAAAGGAAAAGCAGAAAAAATTTGCCGCGCCCGTCAGCCTGATTCTGACGTTGATTTTTGTGCTGGCACTATTGAGCCTTGTGACGATTGTGGTTGTGCCGGAGCTGGGAAATACCATTGCTACGCTTGGGAAAACACTGCCCGAAAAGGTGCCTGTACTGATGAAAAAGGCGGAACAGCTTGTTTCCAACCATCCTGAGCTGGTGGACTACATAGACGAGGTACAGGCACAGCTGAATTGGGAGGAAATTCTGAATCAGCTTGTGACATTCTTCCGCATAGGGGCAAATTCCATGCTGAGTTCTACCATCAGCGTAGCGACAGGAATTGTGAGCGGCGTGGGGACGTTTTTCATCGGCCTTGTTTTCGCCTGCTATATCCTGTTGCAGCAGGAATTTCTGAAGCGGCAGATGAAAAAGCTGATTTTCGCCTATCTGAAGGAAAAGCACGCAAACCGTTTTCTGCAAATCTGCGCGCTGACGTATCGCACATTTTCAAATTTCCTGACAGGGCAGTGCCTAGAAGCGGTGATTCTGGGGATGATGTTCTTCATTTCCATGACGATTCTGCGGTTCCCCTTTGCTGTGTTGGTTGGGGTGCTGATTGCATTTACGGCACTGATTCCCATTTTCGGGGCGTTTATCGGCTGTGTCGTAGGGGCGTTTCTGATTTTGACGATCAGCCCCTCGCAGGCAGCAGCGTTTGTCGTGCTGTTCCTTGTGCTGCAACAGATTGAAGGGAATTTGATTTATCCAAAGGTGGTCGGCGGCTCGATTGGACTGCCTGCAATCTGGGTGCTGGTTGCGGTGACGCTGGGCGGCAGTCTGTTCGGGATTGTCGGGATGCTGGTGTTTATCCCGATTGTTTCGGTGGTGTATACGCTGCTGAAGGAGGATGTGAATAAACGGCTGATTGAAAAGGATATAACTATTGAGTAATTAAAAAGTCCCCTTTCGGGGACTTTTCTTATTGTTTCGCACCTTCAAGGTACGAACAGATAGCCTTGTAATACGCCTGCGCGGCGCGCTGACAGCCCTCCTCCGTGCCGAAGCTTTCCACATCGGAAGGATTTGTAATAAAGCACTGCTCCGCCAGAACCGCAGGGCAGCTCATATTTTTGAGCATACCAAAGGTATCATAGGAATAGACCGTGGTATCGCTCGAATCACACAGCAGCTTGTTGCCGTTTTCATCATAATAGCCATAGCGCACGCCTGCGATACCCGTACCGCGGAGATTTGCGCCTATATTCTGCATTTCCTGCGCCAGACATGCAGCAAAGGCAAGGCTTTCTTCGTGGTTTTCATAGCCGGGAGGCGAAGGATAGCACTCAAAGCCATTGGCACTGCTGCTGTCGCTTGCGTTGCCATGGACAGAGAGCATGAAATCGGGGTGTCTGCGGCGGAATTTATGGTTACGCTCGGTGACGGTTGCGCCCTCGCCTGCCTTACGGGACAACACCACGCGGAAGCGTCCGTCCTCCTCCAGAAGGGTTTGCAGCGCGGCTACAGTCTGCTCCGTCAGTGCGACCTCCTGTATCACGCCCTCTGCGCCGACATCCGCCCCGCCATGCCCTGCATCCAGTGCAACGGTATAGGGCTTGCCGAAATTATAATAGACCAGAAAGCCGACATAGCCAACCAAAAACAGCACCACTGCGAAACGCAGCTTGCGCAAAAGTCCGCCCTTTCTTCTTCTGCGCCGACGGCGCTTCGGCGGTTCATATTCCCTCCAGTTTTTTCCCTTCATTGCCTTTCCTTCTTCCGCTAAAAAACTAAGCCACAATCGAAATCAGGATTTCGACCGATTCTTTTCTATCCTTAGTATAAATGAAATTCCGCGGAAGAACTTGAAGATTTCCTTAAGAATTTCCGTTTAAATTTCAAATTTTTCGTTTTCCTGCGTGATTTCCGCAATCGTTTCACCATAGCCAAGCTGACGCAGCATCGTGCAGACATCAAAGCGTCCCCAGAAGTGCATGGGAAACAGCCTTTTTGCACCGACGGTCTTGAGAAAATAATTGACCGCCCAGAAATATTTATCCTGCAGGCGCAAATCCGCAGGGATAAAGGCAACGTCTATTTTCTCGCCCTTCAGCCGATTGATTTCCGCAGTATAGCTTTTTTCGATATCGGCATTAAAGTCCTCCGGCTCGCCGTTCCAATGCCACCAATTCAAATCGCCTGCGTGGTAGATGGTTTTGCCATCCGCCTTGACCAGAAACGCAACACCCTCATCATTGGATTGGAGCGTTTGGATGGAAATGCCGTCAAAATCGTATGTCCGGTGCGGCTCGGCGCAGAGGACGCTGCCTTCAAAGCCTGCTTCTGTCCGCACATCAAAGGAAAGCACATAGCGGACATTGGGGAGCTTTGCCCACGAAAGAATCCGTCTGTCATAATGATCCTCATGTGCATGGGAGACAAAGACGAAAACTGCTTTATCGGGGTATGCGGCGGGGTCGAAATACGCTTTTCTGCCGCCCTCTGTATAATAATCAAACAAAAGCACCTTTGTTTCGGTTTCAACGGAAAAGCCGCTGTGGTGCAGATAGGTTATCTTCATTGCAGTCACTCCTTACTTTCTGAAATGTCATTAGTATAGCACAGGAAAAAGAGGCGCGCAATGTGCGCGCCCCTTGGGGATATCGACAAATCAGGCGGCCTTTTTCGACCAGAAGCCTTCTCTGCCCTCGGTAATTACGGTGTTTCCGTTTGCATCTTTCCCGAAGAACAGCGTCACGCTCTGCCCGACCTTTCCGCTTTGCAGACGGGAAAGCCATTCCTTCGCGTTCAGCATGGCAGGGGCTTCGCCTGCGCCGCCAACGGTAAAGGCTGCATCCTCCGCAACGGGGAGGGTGGTCGTATAGTCAAGATTCAAATCGAAATAGCCGTTATTCGTTATGCCTGTGGTATCCTCGATACGGATTTTTCTGGCAACGGTGACGGTATTCGCATCCTTGGCAGGGGTAACGGTGCAGAACCAGCCATCTGTCGGCGTTTTATCATACCAACCATCCCAAGCAGGATTTTTCTTGTAAAAGGTAATCCTATGCGGATCGAAATCATCATTATAGAGATGGAAGGTTTCCGGATAGCAGGTGTCCTCATTGATTTTCTGTGCATCTGCCTGCACCTCACAGGTAAAGCGGAAATAGGTATTTGCCTCTTTTTCTTCATAATATTCCTTATAATACGTCTGATAGATAGACTGTCCAGCCTCCTTCGCGCGCTTGATATAGCCTGCCTCATCGGGGTCGCGGAAGGGATTTCTATGCTGAATATTCAAGCCGAAATCCACGGTTACCTGTTCTCTGCCGTTTGCCAGAGGGGTGCGTGTCACATTGATTCGGTTAAAATTGAAGGCTTCCAATTCATACACATCCCAACCGCTTTGGCTAATAAAGCCGACCACGCTCTGCGAAAGAAAGTCCCAAATGCCTTCATCCAAATCCGATTCCGTACGGGAAACGGTGGGATGCACCTTGCCGTCCTCCCAATAGAGATTGGAGGTGAGATAGCCGGCGACAACGGTTTTTCCGTTTTCCTCCCCGAATTTCAGCAGTTCCTTCATGGTGTAATAAGCAGGCTCGCTATCCTGCATGGTATAGGTAATCATGGCTGCATTTTCGCGCTCCTCGATGGTATAGGAATCCACCCAAGGGCTGGAGCCGCCGATGACATAATTCCAATCCTCGCCACCAAGCGCCTTCTGCTCTGCGATAAACTGCGCCTTGGCAGCCTTGCCCATCTCTTTATAGCGGATTTTGCCATCTCTGTCGGAAAGAGCCTCTGCCCACCGTTCAGTCAGCTTGCGCTGTTCTGCGGTCAGGGTGCCTTGACTTACTGCTGTATCCTGCGTGGACTCCGATGCTTTCTCATCCTTTCCACAGCTGATGAGGCAACCGCAGGTCAATGTCAGCACAAGCATAACAGAAACCAGTGCCATGCCCTTTTTTCGTTTGCTTTGATTCATAATCTCCACCAGCCTTTCCTGCAATGCCCGTTTCCCATCGGTGAAACAGGTTGTCAATGCTGCCTGTTTTTCGATGCTGCGCTCCGCCTCCTGCAAAATCATCAGACCATACGCCTTGCGATACGCCGCATCCCTGCCCTGCACCGCCATGCTGTCGCAGGAAATTTCCAAATCCCGCTCTGCACGCTTTGCCATCCGCCAGACCAGAGGGTTACACCAATGGATGCTTCTTGCGGCAAGCAGCAGCAGCTTATACCACAAATCCTTCCGCCGCCAATGGATCAGCTCATGACGGAAAATCATTTCCAACTCCTGCGCGGTGTAGTGCTCATGGGGCAGATAGACAGTTGTGCGGAATAAACCGACCGCCATAGGACTTTCCAGCACAGGGCAAACCATGAGCCGCGGCTGCGTTTTGCCTGCCGTTTCGGCGAAAAACGCCTTTGCTTCGGCAGAGGGCTCTTTCTCCCAACGGCGGAGCAGACTTTTCATCCGAAAAACGGAAACCGCTGTCCGCAGGGCGAAAAACAGCACGCCTGCCAGCCAGAGCGCAAAGCCAATCTGCAAGGGCTGCAAGGGTTCGGCTTGGGGCTGTGTCTGCTTTTGTGCTGCGGCTGCTGTGCCTTCTGCCTTTGGCGGTGCCTGCACGGGATTGAATTTCGCCTGCACCCATTCATTCGCCTGCTCCTCGGAAATTGCCACATGGATGGGGGCGGTTTCCTGCGGAAGGGTCAGATTCCACGGAATGAGCAGACGCACGGCAAGCACAAGCCAGATGACATAGGATACCTTAGCGGCATACCGCTTAGACAGGCGCGGCAAAAGCCAAAGTGCCGGCAGAATAATCGGAAGCATCCAAAGACCGACCTTCAAATATTCCAGAAAAATACGCATGGCAGCTCACCCCTCCGTTTCGTCCTCGATAAACGCCTTCAATTCTTCTAAGTCCTCTTTTGTAACCGAATGATTGACATAAAGACAGGCAACCAAATCCCTGAGAGAGCCACCCGTCCATTTCTGAAAATAGCGGCGGCTATCCTCCGCGAGATAGTCCTCCTCTGTGACGAGGGGGGTATAATAGCGGCTTTTGCCCTGCTTTTCCGTCTGCAAAAATCCACGGCGCACCAGTCTGCCCAGAAGGGTCTGCAAAGCGGATAAATTCCAAGGGCGTTCCTTTTGCAGCTCCTCGCGGACGGCAGAGGTGCTGGCAGGGGATTCGATATGCCAGATTGCCTGCATGACCTTGAGCTCTGTATCGGGTAATTTCTGTTTTTCCATGGGGTTCACCTCTTTTACCTACAAGTGTATGTTTATTTATAACATACAACTGTATGTCCATTCTGTCAAGCGGAATTTTATAAATTTTCCGTAAAAGAAAAAAGCCGCCGTTCGTAAAGCGAAAAGCGACTTTTTGTATTTTATTCTTTTCTCTCGGAAACGCCGCGGACTGCGCCCGTATGGGGGTCCATGATGAAGCCGAGCACCTCCAGATCCTTAGGCAGCAGCGGATGCTCCCGAATGGCATCGACGGTGCTTTGCACAGAATGATTGATATCCCCGAAGCCGGTCAGCCATTGCTCCACGTTTTTATGGTTTTCATCCACATGGTCAATCGCTTCCTGCGAAATGCCGCGTTCCTTCATCTTGGCAATCATTTCCTTCGGGTCAAGCAGGCGACCGCCGCAATCATCATGCCCGATGACAACGACCGTATCCACACCCAGCTCATAGACTGCAACCAGAAGGCTGAAAATGACACTGCCGTAAGGGTGCATCACGCGACCGCCTGCGTTTTTAATCAGCTTGACATCACCGTTTTTCAAGCCGAGGGCGGCAGGCAGAAGCTCCGTCATGCGGGTATCCATGCAGGCAAGAATGGCGATTTTACGGTCCGGATACTTGGTTGTGGTATACTTTTCATAGAGACCATGCTCCACGAAGGCACGGTTATAATCCAACATTTTCTTTACGAAATCATTCATAAAAGGGCTCACCTCGTTCATCGTTTTTTTATATTATACTCTTTTTTAAGGATTTTGTCTCTTTTTGTATGGCAAAATTTTACAAAAAAACAAAAAGACACTTGCCTTTTTATGTAAATATGCTATTCTATTCTTATACAAAACAATGTAACTATTTTTATTTCTGTGCGGACGCAGGAACGGGCGTATGTACAGAAAAAGGCACAATCGGTGAAAGCCGATGTCGCAAAGCCAAGGGTCTAAACGGCGAGGGGATTTGCCGCAGGACAGCCGGCTACCGAAATACATATTGTTTCCCTGTTCCGAAACCCGCAGACAGGAAAAGGGGGGTTTTTATGACAGAGAAAAGCAAAGGCAAGAAGCTTCTCACTTGGACATTGGCACTTTCTATGACGCTTGCCCTGCCGCCGGTTGGGGTATTCGCAGAGGATGGTGCCGGGGGCGAAGGCTCTCAGCAGACGAATAGTGCGCTTGCTGCAGAACAGCCTGACGGCTCGTCCAATGGAAACGAAGCAAGCAGCAACAAAGGAACAGAACCAGTAAGCACATCTGAGAACGGCGGACAGAATACCCAAACTGCCCCCCCCTCAGGGACACTTGGTACTTCTACTCCTTCCGGTGAGGAGCAGAAGGGTGGAAATGAAGCCTTAACGCCTTTACCTACACCTGTAAGCGGTGGAGGATCTGAGAAAGGCGAGGGTAGCACTACTCCTTCCGAGGGTAAAGATGAAAACAAAGACGAAACAACTGGCGAAGTAAAGCATGCGGCAACCATCGATGGAACACAATACGATACGTTGCAAGACGCAATCGACGCGGCTGAAAACGACAAGACCGTTGTACTGGCGAAGGATGTAACCGCAAACATCAGTATCAACAAATCTATTACACTGGATTTGAATGGGAAAACCTTAACAGGCTTAGGTGACGATTCCGTTGTAACCATTACCGGCAGTGACACAGAAGTTACTGTAACAAGCAGCGCGGAAGAAAAAGGGGTTATTACCGGTGGCAATAATCCTTCTAATGGTGGCGGTTTCTCTATTCAAGATGCAACCGTTAGCTTACACAACTTATCCATTACTGAAAATAAAGCAATCGGTGACGGTGGAGGAGTCACAGGCGGTGGTGGTATCTATGCAAAGGGTGCAAAGCTAACCTTGGACAATGTTCACATTTATGAAAACACCGCTGATTATGAAGATCATGAGGCTGCTGACGGCGGTGGCATTTTGTCTCTCGGCGGTGCTCTAACCATTAAAAACAATTCTGTTATCGAAAATAATACTGCCATAGATGACGGCGGTGGTATTTGTGCAAGCAATACTTTGGTAAACATCGAGGCTTCTGTAATTCAAGATAACCATTCCTTATATGGCGGAGGACTTTATGTTACTGGAAAAAACTCTTGTACAATTACCCAAAACACACGTATTCAAAATAACCGTGCAGAGTATATGACCCCTAAACAAAAAGAAACTGAATTCATGGTTCCTATTGGCGGAGGTATCTACTGTGGTGACGGACTTGATTTGACAATTCAGAATTCTACTGTTGCCTTGAATATCGGCGGTGAACAAGGCGGTGGTATCGTAGCTTATAGTATAGGTGAGTTAATCTTAGATCATGCTGAAATTACCAATAATAACGCAACTGTTGGCGGTGGTATTTTTGCTTTGTGTACTGCCGCAGCTAATACCCATATTACTTTACGGAACGGCTCCTCCATTAACAAAAACTCTGCTACATCTTTCGGTGGTGCTATTTACGGAGCTCCTGTTCTTAAAGGTATACCTTTAAGCATAACTGTTGAAAGCAGTTCTATTTATGATAATGAAGCTGCAAATGGTGCTGGCATTGCAATTTACAATCAATTTGATAAAAAAGATGCAACGATTACTATTAAATCTGGCGGTAAATTGTATGGTAATAAAGCAACAAATGGTTATGGTGGTGGTATTTACAGCCAAAACACAACCATTACTATTGGTGAAAATACCACAAATTCGGATTCTAATGAAGAGGAACCTATTACAAATAATAACGGTGCTTCTATCTGCAACAACCAAGCAAGCGTCGGCGGCGGTGGTATTTATGGATTTAACTCAAATATTATACTCGCCGAAGACAATGCACTGTATAACAATGCTGCACAAAAAGCCGGTGATGATTTATTCACGTTTGGCACTAATAGTATGATTTCTCTTGCAGATGCAACAAAGATGTCGGGTGACAGAAAACTTGCTTCTGATGGCGAAAAAATTACAGGTTGGTTCTATGACGGCTATAAGGATGGTTGGTGTTCTCATTGGGGCGCAGAAACAGAGAATGGTCAAAAATATTTCGATGCCTATGTAACAGATGAAACCGCTCCGGTCGAATTTGGTCTGAAAGCGGCATACAAACCCGCACCTCCCAGCGGTGGTGGTGGCGGCGGTGGCGGCGGACATCGTCCCAAGCCCAAGCCGACAGTAGAAATTCCTGATGATGACGCACTGGGTTTGAACAACACTGACCACTTTGCTTACATTGTTGGTTACGGGAATGGCGAAGTACAGCCGCAGAATTCCATCACCCGTGCAGAGGTAGCGGCAATCTTCTTCCGTCTGTTGGAGGATGGTATCCGCAATGAAAACTTCACACATCAGAATGATTTCTCCGATGTGGCGGCGGATGCATGGTATTGCAGCTCCGTTTCCACGCTGAGCAGGATGGGCATTATCGCAGGGTATCCCGATGGGACATTCCGCCCGAACGCACCCATCACGCGTGCGGAATTTGCAGCAATCGCAACACGCTTTGACAACAACGGCGACAAAACGCCCGTAAGCTTCACCGATATCATCGGGCATTGGGCAGAAGGCGAGATTACGGTTGCGGCGAACCATGGCTGGGTAAGCGGCTACGGCGACAATACATTCCGTCCCCAGAATCAGATTACCCGTGCAGAAACCATGTCTCTGGTAAACCGTGTGCTGAAACGTCTCCCTGAGACTCCGGCGGATTTGCTTCCCGACATGATTACATGGACGGATAACGCTGATACAAGCAGCTGGTATTACCTGCCCGTGCAGGAGGCAACCAACAGCCATTACTATGAATTCAAAGAGAATTCCAAGCATGAAAAATGGACAGAACTGCGCGAAACACGCGATTGGTCTAAATTAGGATAAAAAATAAGGGAAGGACTTCGTCCTTCCCTTTTTATTGCCTTAAAACAATCAGCTTTCAGCCAAAGCAAGCTTTATGGTTGTATCCGCATAGGGTACTTTTACCTCCGGCGAGCCTGCCGCGTAAGGCAGGATATCATAAGGATTATAATACAGAACCAGTGCGTCCTCCGTCAGGCAGAAATTAACTGCGGAGAGTGCTTTCTCGCTGTTCTGCTGATAATACTCAAGCAATTCGCCTACGGTTTCTTTGACATACGCGTCAAATTTTTCCTTCACATAGCTATCCGTATCGGCGGCATTCTTCCCCAGAACCTCGCTCAGCGTAAGCGCTTTATTCTCCGCCAGATTGAAGGTCTTGGAGCTTTTCAGCGTATTGGGATGTGCGCCGTAGGTATTCGCATAATCCAGCTGTGTGATAGAAAGCAGGTTATCCTGATTCAGACTAACCTCAAAGGAGCGTGTGAAAACCATTGGATGGTAATTCTTGCCCTCGGAAGCAAGGACTGCCGCGGCAGAATCCTTAAATTCCGCTTCCGCTTCGGAAATAGCAGCTTCGGCATCCTTTTTATACTGTTCATTTACCGCTGTGATAAAGGCGTTATTGTCCTTATTTTCAATGACGGGGTATTCAAACGCTATCGTAATCAGAATATTTCCCTTATCATCTGTTATATTCTTGGAAATATGTGCGGATGTAACGGCATACTGCCCCTGTTTTTTCTGAATATCCACGGTTTTGGTATCGGCAGACCAATCAACCGTGCAGTCCAGACCTTCGGAAATGGCTCTCAGCGGCACAAGGGTTCTGCCGTTTACGATTTTCGGCGCAACATCCAGCTTCTTTGTTTCGCCATCAACGGTGATTTCGTTTTTGCCGATTTCCAGAGTGATCCATTGATTGCCTCTGTTTGCCGTAACCACCTGCGCGCCATTCTCCTTCGTATAGGAAACGGCACAGTCCAGTGCTTCAAAAATCTTTCTGAACGGCACAAGGGTTCTGCTGTTTTCAATCACGGGATTTACATCAAACTCCATCTGACTGCCGTTCAGCTTTACCGTAACAGCATCCGCCGCATAGGCAGGAACTGCACCGAAAACCAGCACCGCACCTAAGGCAAGGCTTACGTTTCTTTTTACCGTATTTCTTTTCATCCTAAATCCACTCCTTTTTTATTCCGCTTCAATGGCATCCAGAAAAGCATAGAAATTTTTGAGCCTGCTCCATCCCTCTGCGAGGAACTGTGGTAATTCAGGGGAAAAGAGGATATCCTCCATACCGCCGTGTGCCACAAGCAGGACATCCTTTTTGGGATACCACGCCTGCAAAAGCGGGGAAAGCGTTTCATTTTTGAATTTTTTATATGCTCTCCCTTCCAGACGGAAAAGAGGGTCTTTCTCAAATTTTTTCGCCATACGTTCAAACGCCGCAGGATTGCTTTCGATTTTTCTGCGGTATGCCGCAAGGAAGGCAGACGGACTGCACCACATGCCAAGGCCATGCTCATAGCCTTCGGGGTTCAGCTCGAAATAGAAGGAAGGGCGTTCTTTCCATGCCGTTCCCTGCAATGCCGCATCATACAGCACAACCCAACGGCTTGCACGGTAAGGGCTTTTATCCTTGGAAAAGCGGATATCGCGATTGATACGGGAAACGGAGCATTTCATTTCCCTTCCGCCGAAGGCTGTGCTTTCCGCCACAAGCGCCGCCGCAAGGCTATCAAAGGGTTCCTTCAGCACGCGCTTATAGCGGTCGCGGTTTTCCTCCATCCATTCGCGGCTGTTATTCATCCGCAGCTCCCAGAGGAAATCTATTGTTTCCGCGGTAAAGCCTTCAAATGGTTTCATGGCTTAAAACTCCATTTTTTCCTTCAGATAAGGAACCAACTCTGCGATAGGCATTCTTACCTGTTCCATGGTATCTCTGTCACGCACGGTTACGCAGTGATCCTCAACGGAATCGAAATCGTAGGTGATGCAGAAGGGTGTGCCGACCTCATCCTGTCTTCTGTAGCGCTTACCGATAGAGCCTGCGTCATCATAATCGCAGTTAAATTCCTTCGCCAGTGCTGCATAAACCTCTGTTGCCTGTTCGTTCAGCTTTTTGCTCAGGGGCAGAACAGCCGCCTTGATGGGAGCCAGTGCGGGATGGAATTTCAGAACGGTTCTGACATCGCCTTCGCCGACCTCCTCTTCGTTATAAGCATCGCACAGGAATGCCAGCGTTACACGGTCCGCACCAACAGAAGGCTCGATGCAGTAAGGCACATATTTTTCATTCTTTGCCTGATCATAATATGTCATATCCTCGCCGCTTGTGTTCTGGTGGCAGGTCAGGTCATAATCGGTTCTGTCCGCAATGCCCCACAGCTCGCCCCAGCCGAACGGGAATTTATATTCGATATCTGTTGTACCCTTGCTGTAGTGAGACAGTTCTTCAGGAGAGTGATCTCTCAGACGGATTGCATCCTCTGTCATATTCAGGCTCAGCAGGAAGTTTTTGCAGTATTTTCTCCAGTAATCCAGCCATTCCAAATCTGTACCGGGTTCGCAGAAGAATTCCAGCTCCATCTGTTCAAATTCTCTGGTACGGAAGGTGAAGTTACCGGGTGTGATTTCGTTACGGAAGGATTTACCAATCTGACCGATACCGAAGGGCAGTTTTTTTCTTGTGGTTCTCTGCACATTTTTGAAGTTTACGAAGATACCCTGTGCGGTTTCGGGACGCAGATAAACCACGTTTTTCGCATCCTCTGTTACGCCCTGGAAGGTCTTGAACATCAGGTTAAACTGACGGATATCTGTGAAGTTATGCGCGCCGCAGGAAGGGCATGCAACCTGATTATCGTCTACGAATTTCTTCATTTCTTCATTTGTCCAGCCGTCTACAACCACTTCGGGCATATCATGGGATGCCATGTGGTCTTCAATCAGCTTATCGGCGCGGAAACGCTCCTTACATTCCTTACAGTCCATCAGAGGGTCGGAGAAGCCGCCAACGTGACCGGATGCCACCCATGTCTGGGGGTTCATCAGGATTGCACAGTCAACGCCGACATTCTTGGGGTTTTCCTGAATAAATTTCTTCCACCATGCTTTTTTCATGTTGTTTTTCAGCTCTACACCCAGAGGGCCATAATCCCATGTGTTTGCCAGACCGCCGTAAATTTCGGAACCGGGGTAAACAAAGCCTCTGTTTTTTGCCAATGCTACGATTTTTTCCATAGATTCTACTGCCATTTGAATTCCTCCTTATTTCTGTGGGACTCACCAATGTATCTTGCAAGGGACGAATAGAAACTAGAAAAGCTCCCGTCTCCTCGCTATACAGCAAGGGACGAAAGCTTTAAAAATCTTCCGCGGTTCCACCCTCGTTGATTGATGCCAACACATCAACCCTCTCTTGTGACACTGCTCCAAAGTGCCCTTCTCTGTTTCGCACTGCTGCCTCACACCAGCCGACAGCTCTCTGCAAATGCTCCGCAGATACTCCTCTTCTTCATCGCAGTAATGATTAACTTGTGGTTTATGATAACGCTTTTCTCTTTCTCTGTCAAGGCAAAAAATTGCACTTAAATCCGTGTATTTTTCCGCCTTTCTGCAAAGGAATAGACAAAAAATGTACGATACTTTATTCACTGTTCAAAAAAATCGCGTGTTTTCAGCCTTATGCCCATGTGAACCTCCATATATTTCCGCAGGATAAAGGTCAGCTGCTCCAGTGCTTCGGCGGAAAGCTGAAAGCCAAACGCCGCGCGGCTCTCTCTCTCCAGCACAAACCGAATCGCCCTTCGGACGGCATCCGGAACAAAAATACTATCCTCTGTGCGGTGCTTTTCACAGTAAAACGCGCCCATTCTGCCGTCAAAATAGAGTGTCCCCTCGCCTTCGCCGCAGATATGACATACATCTGACGCAAAGAGTCCATTCAGCTGCAAAAGCTTCAATTCAAAGATACGGGAAATCAGCTTCGGCGGCAGAATACCCCTATCCATCACAAGAAAGGCATAATACAAAAGCTGCAGCACAGCATCCTGCTCCATACCGGCAGGGCAGCTGCGTTCCGTCAGCTCCGCCAGATACATGCCCTCGGAGAACTTATCCATATCCAGCCGCAGACCGTAAAAGCTGTTTTTCAGCTCCGCCTGCGTGACGGAATAAAAGCCTTTACCCTCATAGACCACAAAATCGGCATAGCAGAACAGCTGCGTTGCCGCCAGAAGCTTACTTTTCGCCCTTCTGGCACCACGGGCAGAAAGCAGCACGCGACCCACGCCCTGCGCCAGAAGCACAATCTGCTTATTGCTCTCGCCCCTTGCCTGCTCACGCAGGACAATGCCGCGCAGCTTTTCCGTTCCCATAGCCGACCTCGTTTCCTTCCTAAAGCACTGAAAAAATGCTTAATAAAAATGCTTATGCCTTGACGATTCCTCTATACGGCGGCGCGGATTCTGCGATTCCTTTTCCGCCTGTCTGCGGTAGCGCAGATAATCCGCCACCTGTCCTGTTTGCAAAAATCTCTGCCAGTGTTCTCTTTCGTTCATACAGCACATCCCCTTTCGGGAATAGGATATGGAGAAAGAAAACCGCCCATACTATAAAAAACTTGCCATTCTTTCGTGGGGCTCTGCCCCACACCCCGCTAGGGAAATAATTTCCCTAGAACCCTTATACTTTTGCAGAAACATTTCATGTTTCTGCGGTATCGGGTTCCAAGGGAGTGACTCCCTTGGCGGAGTGTGAGGCAGCGCCT
>OGWR01000381.1_pt1 | contig 41101 bp, 30 predicted proteins | sample 1576061 | NCBI WGS metagenome assembly OGWR01 (sample SAMEA3541511, study PRJEB24748) | human gut metagenome | biome: human gut; feature: human-associated habitat; material: faeces | place: China | collected 2012 | reverse complement strand
ACAAGCTATGGTTTCGGCGAAATAATCCGTCATATCCTTGATTCTGGGGTCGGCGAGATATTCGTGGGAATCGGAGGAACCGCTTCGACCGACGCAGGCGCGGGGATGCTCCAGGCCCTCGGCGCAAGATATTTCGACTGCTGGGGAAATCCCATAGGCAACGGGAGAGCTGTCGAAGCCGCCGACCTCTGCAACATATTCAGTGTGGACTTCAGCCGGATGGACCGCCGGAATCTTCGGCAACGGATTACGGTGTTGGCCGATGTGAACGTTCCTCTTACGCCTGCCGCCACCGACATGGAGGCCGGCCACTCGATGTCGGCACTTTCGTTTGCCCGACAGAAAGGGATGCCGGAAACCGATCTGCCTGACCTCGGGCGCGCCCTGAACAATTTCAGGCATGCCGTGGATGCCACCCTCCTTGCGCCGGCGGTCGAACCACCCTTCCAGGGCGCCGGTGGCGGCCTTGGCTATGCATTCCGCAGAGTGCTGAAATGCCCAACTCATGCCGGGGCAAAGTATATGGCCACACACTACGGCATATTCTCATCCGATCCACTCCCCAACATCGTTATAACCGGCGAAGGATGCTACGACGAGCAGTCGTCGGAAGGGAAAGTGGTCGGCACACTTTGCGACGAAGCATCGCGTCGCGGCATTCCGGTCGTAGTGGTTGCCGGTCGGTCAACCATCAGTCGCGCCGGCCTTTTTCAGACGTCTGCATACATCGACGCAGAGACTCCGCTCAACCATTCCACAGCGGAGGCCGCCCTCCGGGCCTCCCTCCCATACGTCGCCTCCTCAATAAAACGCATGCTTCTCGAAGCTAAGAAACTATAGCGCGATTGCACACTTTTAGTGCATTTGTGCAATCCCATACCGATAATGCCGTTTTATTTTACAATCAAACCAATATTATAAATTAAATATTTTAATCATACAAAAACGCATAGGTTTTAAAATCTTCAAAAACATACTGCTGCAATAGGAAATTTTAACCAAAAATAAGTAGGCGCGGAGAGGTGATAAGTCAAAAAAAAGTATGATATTTGCGGATGGATAGGTGTAGCCCGTCGCGACACATCCGCAATATGTTTGGCCATGAAAAAAATTGAGACATTCGCCGACCTCGTGGCGCAACTGTCAGCGAGACACGAGTCGAAACGTATCGCAGTAGTCTGCCCGTATGATGAAAGTACAATCGGCGCCGTCGCCATGGCGCTCAAGCGCAATGCCGCCCGGTTTGTACTGCTCGGCACTGCCGCCCGTCTCGCAGTGCTTCCCGCAGAATGGGCAACGCGACCCGACGTGGAGATTCTCGAGACTGCCACCGATGCCGACGCCGCGCAGGCGGCTACCGCCATGGCGCGCAACGGAGAAGCCGATGTTGTGATGAAAGGACTTATCGGCACCGACACGCTGCTGAAAGCCGTACTCAACAAGGAGACCGGCATACTCCCCGCCGGCAATGTACTGACCCATCTGGCAGTGGCCCAGCTACCGTGCTACCATAAACTGATATTTTTCTCGGATGTGGCGGTAATCCCCTATCCGACATTGGCTCAGCGTGAGGCAATTCTGCGCTACGACCTTGCCACATGCCGGCGCCTTGGAATCGAGCATCCCAACGTCGCTCTGATTCACTTCACGGAAAAAGTGAACCCAAAATTCCCCAACTCGACCGATTATGTCAGTCTGATTGAAAAAGCAAAAGCCGGCGCGTTCGGCAATGTCGAGATGGGTGGTCCGATGGACGTGAAGACAGCCTGCGACGCCCACAGCGCCCAGATAAAAGGAATCGAAAGCCCTGTATGCGGCAATGCCGACCTGCTTATTTTCCCGAATATCGAATCAGGCAACACGTTCTACAAGACAATCACCGTGTTCGCAGGCGCCGTAATCGCGGGAATGCTTCAGGGTGCTATGGTTCCGGTTATTTTACCGTCGCGAAGCGACTCCGCCGAATCGAAATTCTATTCGCTCGTAATGGCAGTTCTCACGGCCTGAACGATAGAACAGGTTTTTATCCCCTACTCCAATCATACGAAATGAAAATACTTGCAATAAACCCCGGATCGACATCAACCAAAATAGCCGTATACAACGACAGGAACAAGGTTTTTGCCACGACACTGCGTCATTCTGTCGACGATCTCGAACCCTTTCCGCGCGTAATCGATCAATTCGAGTTTCGCAAGCATTTGATTCTAAACTCACTGGCCGAAAATGAGATTCCTTTGGAATTTGATGCCGTGATTGGGCGCGGCGGTCTTTTGCGCCCGATTCCTGGAGGCGTCTACGAGGTCAACGATGCGATGGTAGCAGACATAAAGAAAGTGCGCCGTAGCCACGCGTGCAACCTCGGTTGCCTGATCGCCCGCGACCTGGCCGACGAGCTCGGCTGCCCGGCATACATAGCCGATCCCGGGGTAGTCGACGAACTCGACGAGGTAGCACGCATCACCGGGTCGCCCCTCATGCCGCGTATCACGACATGGCATGCGCTCAACCAGCGTGCCATCGGACGCCGCTACGCCCGTCAGCTTTCCGAAGCCAATTCCTCGCAGCCCCCTGTACGCTATGAGGAAATGAACCTGATAATCGTTCACCTCGGCGGAGGTATCTCCGTCGGAGCCCACAAACACGGGAAAGTGGTAGATGTAAACAATGCCTTCGACGGAGAAGGCCCCTTCTCCCCCGAGCGAGCCGGAACTCTTCCTTCGGGAGCGCTGATTGATCTCTGCTACTCCGGGCGCTACACCAAAGACGAGCTTAAAAAGCGCATAAGCGGCAAAGCCGGACTTGCGGCACATCTGGGGTCGACCGACATCCAAGCGATTGTGGCACGCATCGAGAAGGGCGACGACTACGCTCGCCTCGTGCTCGACGCAATGATATACCAGATTGCAAAACATGTGGCAGCTCTCACGCCGGTGTTCCGCGGGAAAGTCGACGCGATACTCATAACCGGTGGAATCGCCTATTCCGACTACGTTATGAGTCGTCTGCTGCCCCAAATCGATTTCATCGCCCCCGTTGAGATTTTCCCGGGAGAGGATGAACTCGAAGCCCTCGCCCTGAACGCGCTCGGAGCTCTCGACGGCTCGCTTCCGGTGCAGACCTACGTTCAAAAAAGAACTAATCACCAGACCATCGCCGACCCCCAGCTCAACTGATGATAACGCCTCATCCTCAACTGATTGACGAAATCGTAGGCATCGGCGTAGCCAAAACGCACGCCTCGGTGGGACGAGTGGCCCTGCTGGCCATAATGGCCGGAGCCTTTATTGCCCTGGGCGGAATGCTATCGGTTGCCGTCGGATTCGGATTTCCTGAAATTTCTGCCGGAAATCCCGGCCTGCAGAAGCTGCTCAGCGGGCTTCTCTTCCCGGTAGGACTATTGCTGGTTGTAATGTTCGGCGCTGAGCTCTTTACAGGCAACAATGCAGTCCTTATGCCGGGCCTGTCCGCTGGGAAATTCAGGCCAGTCGACGTGCTGCGGCAGTGGTTTGTGGTGTGGATTTTCAACTTCGTCGGGGCCTTGGCATTTACATGGCTTTTCGTGGATTTTAGCGGACTGACATCCTCCGAGCCCTACCATTCGGCCATCATAGGGATTGCCACCGCCAAAGCCAATCTGCCATTTATGGTAGCCTTTGTGAAAGGGATTGCGGCCAACTGGTGTGTATGTCTGGCCGTGTGGCTCGCCCTGATGGTCAAAACTCTTCCGGCCAAAGTGCTCGCCTGCTGGATTCCGGTCGGAGCGTTCGTGATTCTCGGCTATGAGCACAGCATTGCGAATATGTTTTTCATCCCCGCAGGGATGCTGCAGGGTGCCGACGTAAGCATCGGCCAATTGTTTCACAACCTTCTTGCCGTCACCCTCGGCAACATTATCGGTGGCGCCATACTCGTAGGAATGCTATATCACAAACTGCATTTCCGGGAGCCAAGTAGCCAGAAAAGCTGACGAAATCAAAAAAAATGCAGAAATTTCAGCTTAACTCTTGCCAGATTCAAAAAGAATACCTACCTTTGCATCGTTGAAAGGAGATAACGAGAGCGTTATCAAAACCGACAACAAAAATGGCGATTTAGTGTAGTGGCCTAGCACGCCACCCTCTCACGGTGGAGACCAGGGTTCGATTCCCTGATTCGCTACAGAAGGAGACACCAACCGGTGTCTCCTTTGTTTTTATATCCCCTCCAAGACAACCTTCAGCCCAATTCAACAATCAGTTCTACATACAATACTATTTTTGGGTCAGATGCAAAAGCCGGTTGAATTGTAAAATATTTTCAATATCGGATTCAGACGTAGGGACGCACGGCTCGTGCGTACGAATAACTACCGGAATTTAAATTATTATACTCGGACGCACGAACCGTGCGTCCCTACTTGCGAGGAATTGTGCAAGACGCTGCCTACTTTCTGAAATCCGCCTCGTTACAAATATAATATGGCGCGGTGCACCGGACGAATCCGATGCACCGCGTTAATTTATCGTTAGTCAGGACAATCAGTCGGCCGAGAGAGCCGAGAGTGAGGCTCGGAGCGTGGCGAGCTTCGACTGGGCGTCGGCCTGTTTGCGGCGCTCACCCTCGATTACGGCTGCGGGAGCTTTGCTGACGAATTTCTCGTTGGCAAGTTTCTTCTCCACCGAAGCGAGGAATCCTTCGTAGTATGCGATATCCTTCTGCAGGCGTGTCTTCTCGGCCTCAACATCGATGTTACCGGCGAGAGGCACAGCATATTCCTGTGTACCGACCATGAAGGTTGCTGCAGCGGCATCCTTCTCGGCATCCCCTTCGATGGCCGAGAGGTTGGCAAGTTTGGTGATTAGGGCGGATATCTCGCCGGCAGGTGCGGCTGCACCGACCACACGGAGCTCCAGAGTCTCCTTCTGCGGGATATTTTTCTGGGCACGCACGGCGCGAACGCCCGTAACTATTTCCTTGGCCGTTTCCATAGCGGCAAGTACATCGGCATCGGCACCCTTTCCTTCGGGCACGGGAGCATACATGATGCTCTCGCCATCGCGGCGTGCGGCAAGGTTCTGCCAGAGTTCTTCGGTGATGAACGGCATGAAGGGGTGCATCAGGCGAAGGAGTGCGTCGAAGAATCCGAGTGTAGCCTCATAGGTAGCCTTGTCGACCGGCTGACCGAAGGCTGGCTTCACCATCTCGAGATACCATGCGGAAAATTCATCCCAGAAAAGGCGGTAAATGGCCATCAGCGCTTCCGACAGGCGGAACTTGCCCATAAGGTCGGCCACTTCGGCAGCTGTGGCGCCGAGACGGGCCTCAAACCACTTTGTGGCGGCCTTCGCGGCCATCGGCTGCTCGACGTCGGCACTCTCCCACCCTTTCACAAGGCGGAAAGCGTTCCAGACCTTGTTGCAGAAATTGCGGCCGGTCTCGCAAAGCTTGTCGTCGAACAGGATGTCATTACCCGCAGGAGCGGCGAGCATCAGACCCATGCGCACGCCGTCGGCGCCGTAGTTGGCGATAAGGTCGAGCGGGTCGGGCGAATTGCCCAGCGATTTGCTCATCTTGCGCCCGAGACTGTCGCGCACTATGCCGGTGAAGTAAACATTCTTGAAAGGCATCTCCCCCTTGAACTCATATCCGGCGATAATCATACGGGCCACCCAGAAGAAAATGATGTCCGGACCGGTTACGAGGTCGGAGGTGGGATAATAGTAGCGGATCTCCTCGTTGTCGGGGTCAAGGATGCCGTTGAAGAGCGAGATGGGCCACAGCCAGGAGGAGAACCAGGTGTCGAGGCAGTCCTCATCGGGACGCAGGTCGGTCATCTCCAGCGCGGGGTTGCCGGTTTTCTCGCGGGCGAGCTGCAGAGCCTCCTCGGGCGTCTCGGCCACAACGTATCCACCTTCGGGGAGGAAATAGGCCGGAATACGGTGACCCCACCAGAGCTGACGGCTGATGCACCAGTCCTTGGTATCGGTCATCCAGTGGCGGTAAGTGTTCTTGAATTTCGAGGGATAGAAACAGATGTCATCATCCATCACAGCCTTCAGAGCCGGCTTGGTCAGCTCTCCCATCTTGAGGAACCACTGCATGGAAAGTTTAGGTTCGATTACCACCTTGGTACGCTCCGAGTAGCCCACCTTGTTGTCGTAGTCCTCGACTTTCTCCACGAGACCGCGCTCCTGCAGATCGGCTATAATCTCGCGGCGCACGTCGAAGCGGTCATGGCCCACATACATGCCGCCGGCTTCGGAAATCGTGCCGTCGGGATTAAAGATGTCGATGGTTGGAAGATTGTATTTCTCGCCGAGCATATAGTCGTTGACGTCGTGAGCCGGAGTTACCTTCAGGCAGCCTGTACCGAAGTCCATCTCGACGTAATCGTCCATGATAATGGGCACCGACCGGCCTACCATAGGCACAATCACGCGTTTCCCCTTCAGCCAGCTGTAGCGCGGGTCGTTGGGGTTTACGCAGACGGCTGTATCGCCGAGGATGGTCTCCGGACGGGTTGTAGCCACCACAATATAGCGGTCGGGCTCGCCGTCAACAAAATATTTCAGATAGAAAAGCTTGGAATGCTCGTCGCGGTAGATTACCTCCTCGTCGGAGAGGGCCGTGAGCGCGGCGGGGTCCCAGTTTACCATGCGTACGCCGCGATAGATCAGTCCTTTGCGGTATAGTTCGCAGAACACGCGGATTACGCTGCGCGAGCGGAGCTCGTCCATGGTGAATGCGGTACGGTCCCAATCGCACGAGGCGCCGAGTTTGCGCAGCTGCTTGAGGATGATGCCGCCGTGGTGATCGGTCCAGTCCCACGCATGGCGCAAGAACTCCTCGCGGGTGAGGTCTGTCTTCTTGATGCCCTCGGCCTGAAGTTTGGCCACCACCTTGGCTTCGGTGGCGATGGAGGCGTGGTCGGTGCCGGGAACCCAGCAGGCATTTTTACCCTCCATGCGCGCGCGGCGCACGAGGATGTCCTGAATCGTCTCGTTGAGCATATGGCCCATATGGAGCACGCCCGTGACGTTGGGCGGCGGAATTACGATGGTATACGGCTCGCGGCCATCCGGTTCGGAATGAAACAGGCGGTGCTTCATCCAGTAGTCATACCATTTGTCCTCCACCTCGGCGGGATTGTATTTCGTAGCAAGCATGATGTGGTTAGCTGGTTAAATCGTTTGGTGTTAAGGCCTCAGGATACGCTCCGCGCCTGGAAGCGACGGCCGCGCCCTGAAAATTGCGGTGCAAAATTACGAAACTTTTGCGGAATTTACCTAACTTTGCCTATATTATAATAATGTGCGAGCCAATCGTTATCGCCAACATCAACCAAAATCCAGCATAAGCATGAACAAAACCGTAATTCCGTTAGCCATGGCAGCTACGCTACTGACGGGACTCGCAGGCTGCACAGGCACAGGCACGCAGCTGATCGACAAGCCCGAATTCAAGTCGGCCAACCGCACTTTCGACATCGAGGCCCTCGAAGCCCTCGGGCGCGTGAGCGGTCCGGCCGTATCGCCCGACGGCAAAAAGGTGCTCTATGGCGTAAGCTATGAGAGCGTCGAACAGAACAAGAGCAACAACGAGCTCTATGTGATGAACATCGACGGCAGCGATGCCACACGCCTTACGCACACGCCCCAGTCGGAAGGTCAGGCCGCATGGATCAACGGCGGCAAGGAGATAGCCTTCGTGGCTGAAAAAGACGGCAAGCCCCAGATGTGGGTGATGAACGCCGACGGTACCGGCCGCCGCGTGGTCAGCCGCCTCGAAAACGGCGTGGCCGGATTCCTCGTATCGCCCGACGGAAAGAAAGTGCTCGTTATCTCCAGCGTGAAATACGGACGCACCGCCGCCGACGTATATCCCGATCTTCCCAAAGCCAACGCACGCATCATCGACGACCTGATGTACAAGCACTGGGACGAGTGGGTTACAGAAATCCCCCACCCCTTCATCGCCGATTTCGACGGCTACAGCCTCAAGAACATCAAGGACATTATGGACGGCGAACCTTACGAATCGCCTATGAAGCCCTTCGGAGGCATCGAGTCGTTTGCCTGGAGCCCCGACAGCAAGCAGGTTGTCTATGTATCGCGCAAGAAGACCGGCATGGAATATGCCGTATCGACCAACAGCGACCTGTATCTCTACGACATTGAGAAGACCACCACCCGCAACCTCACCGAGGGGATGATGGGCTATGACACCGCTCCCGCGTTCTCGCCCGACGGCACTCAACTGGCATGGCTCTCGATGGAGCACGACGGCTACGAGAGCGATAAAAACCGCATCTTCGTGATGGATATGGCAACCGGCACACGCACCGACCTCACCGCCAACTGGGATTATACTGCCGACGCCATCGCCTGGAATCCCAACGGCAAATCCATCTATTTCCTCGCTCCCTATCTGGGTGTCACCCCAATTTTCTCAATCGACGTGGCCACTAAGGCCGTCAGCATGGTTACCTCCGGTGCCGACATCGCCGACTACGCCGCGTTGGCTCCGGTCGACGACAAGACCATCGTGACGATGCGCCACTCGATGCTCTACCCCAATGAGATTTTCTCGGTGACCGACCGCAAGGCCACCGCTCTGACCGACGTGAACCGCGACGTGCTCTCGCAGATCGACGCACCCTCGCTCGAAAAGGTGATGGTTCCCACCACCGACGGCAAGGAGATGACCACATGGGTGGTTCTCCCCCCGAATTTTGACCCTGCCAAGAAGTATCCCGCAATCCTCTACTGTCAGGGCGGCCCGCAGCAGGCTGTAAGCCAGTTCTGGAGCTACCGCTGGAATCTCATGCTCATGGCCTCCAACGGCTATATCGTCATAGCCCCCAACCGCCGCGGCCTTCCCGGTTTCGGCACGGAATGGAACGCTCAGATTTCCGGTGATTATCCCGGCCAGAACATGCAGGATTACCTGAGTGCTGTCGACTATATGAAGCAGCGTCCCTATGTCGACGGCGACCACATCGGCGCTGTCGGCGCAAGCTACGGCGGCTTCTCCGTCTACATGCTGGCAGGCATCCACGAAAACCGCTTTGCCGCCCTCATAGCCCACGCCGGCATCTTCAACACCGAAGCACAGTATCTCGAGACCGAGGAGATGTGGTTTGCCAACTGGGATCTCGGAGGAGCATTCTGGGAAAAGGACAATGCCGTTGCCCAGCGCACCTTCGCCAACTCGCCTCATAAGTTCGTCGACCGCTGGAACACTCCTATCCTCGTTACCCACGGCGAATACGACTACCGCATCCTCTCCTCGCAGGGTGAGATGGCCTTCAACGCGGCGCGTCTGCGCGGTGTGCCGGCCGAAATGGTAATCTTCCCCGACGAGAACCACTGGATTCTCAAGCCCCAGAACGCCATCCTCTGGCAGCGCGTATTCTTCCGCTGGCTCGACCGCTGGCTGAAACCCGGCTCCCCCGAAGCCGCCACATCTGCACCCACCACCGAAGAAAGCGATGTAGTCGCTCACGACGCGGGCACCGAGGCCGAAGTCGCCGCTTCAGAGGAATAATAATTCATCCATATCTCAGAAACAATGTCTTATCCCAACACAAAGCCCATCGGCGTGAAAGCCATAGTCGGCATCGTAGTCGGCATTGCAGTATTCGTTGTAGCTATGGCCTTCGTTATGCCCTGGTACAACGTCTGGTCGCAGGAAATGGAAGGCAAAGCAGAATTCGCCAAAGCCGAGCAGAACCGCAAAATCAAAATCGAGGAAGCCAAGGCCAATCTCGAAGCCGAGAAACTGAACGCTCAGGCCGAAGTAGAACGCGCCAAGGGCGCTGCCGAAGCTATACGGATTGAAAACGGCAGCATCACGCCTACCTACATCCAGTATCTGTGGGTTCGTCAGCAGTCGGACCTCAGCGACAAGACCGTAATCTACGTGCCTACCGAGACCAACCTCCCCATTCTCGAATCGACGCGTATGCTCAACCAGGCGCAAAAGCCCTGATTCAGACACCGTCCGGATGCAGGACGCTGTTGAACATCGCTCCCATATCAAAACGTCGGGGTGTCAAAATTCAGAATTTTGACACCCCGACTCATTTTTGTCCGGATGGCGTGGGCGCTGTCAGAATGGCCTTTTTTTGTTATTGCAGTTGCGCAGGCAAACTAAAAGCGCTAAATTTGTCCTTATTCTATGGAGCATTTCTGGAACATAATGAGCTCTGGAGTTCTCATCGGCATTCTGATGTCAGCGCCGATGGGACCGATCGGCATGCTCGTAATCCAGCGCACGCTCAACAAAGGCCGCTGGCCCGCTTTCTACACAGGAATCGGGGCCGCCCTCTCCGACCTGACCTATAGTCTGCTTACGGGGCTGTGTATGAGCTTTGTGACGGATTTCGTGCTGTCGCGCCAGATGCTGCTTCAGATTGTGGGCAGTGTGGTCCTCATCGGGTTCGCCTTCTATCTTTTCAGGAAAAACCCGACTGCAACCCTTAAAAAACCCGACGAAGTTGCCAACGGATTCTGGAAAGACTTCTGGACCGGCTTCCTGTTCACCTTCGCCAATCCGCTCATAGTATTTTTTATAATAGGATTGTTCGCACGGTTCAACTTCCTCCTGCCCGAATTCCGTTTCTACCACTATATAGCCGGCTACGGCGCCATCGTAGGGGGCGCCCTGCTCTGGTGGTGGCTGATAACATATTTCGTCAACAAGGCACGTGCACATTTCAACGTGCGCTCGCTCTGGATATTCAACAGAATCGTTGCATCAATTCTGTTTATTATGGCCATTGTGGGACTATGGAAAGGAATCGCCGGCTATCTGGCCGTCTGAACTCCCCGGCAGTCCCGGCTCCCGACATCTATCTCAAATCACCGACAATGAAAACCAACACTCTGCTTCATATCCCCTTTCGCGAAGGGCTCGACGGAATGAGTCTCGACGCCGTGGGCAACGCTCTTGAGGAAGGTGGCGCACGCTTCTCCGTAGAGTCGCTCAACTGGCCCGAGACATTTCCCTACCGCCCCCTGACGGTTGTAACGGCAGCTCACACTTCCGAGGCCATCTACATCGACTTTCTGGTGCGCTGCAATTACCTCCGCGCGGCCAACTACACCGACAACTCGCCCGTGAGCGAGGATTCGTGCGTGGAATTCTATCTGCAGCCGAATCCATCGTCGCCCCACTATTTCACTTTCGAGTTCAACTGCATAGGCATCCTCAACTCGGCCGAATGTGTCGCTCAGGCCGACTGCCGCCCTCTTTCAGCCGACGAGCTTCAGACCATCGGACGATATGCCTCGGTTGGCCGGCGTCCGTTCGAAGAGGTGGAAGGTTCGTTTATTTGGAGTGTGGTGGTCGCCATTCCGCTCCGACTTCTCGGCATCCGGTACGAAGGCAAGCCGATTGCTATGCGCGGCAACTTCAACAAATGTGCCTCGGCCACCTCCCAGCCGCATTTCCTGAGCTGGGCACCCATCGATACTCCTGAGCCCGACTTTCATCAGCCGGACTTCTTCGGAGATATAATTCTCGACTGAAACGCATGCCCTGCACATGGGGCGCTTCAACTTCCCAAAGCTTTAAAATCTCAATCATGAACGAAACGACACTTACCAACAACCGCGTGTTGAAATACCTCGGAAAAAATCCGGAGGACATCACCCGCGAGGACCTCGTCGACTTTGTGGTAAACAACGGCGTGGAAATGATCAACTTCATGTATCCCGCCGCCGACGGACGCCTGAAAACGCTCAACTTCGTAATCAACGACCTCGACTATCTTAACACCATACTCACCTCGGGCGAACGAGTAGACGGCTCCAGTCTGTTCCCGGGATTCATCGAGGCCGGAAACAGCGACCTCTACGTAATCCCGCGCTACTCCACGGCCTTTCTCGACCCCTTTGCCGAGATTCCCACGCTGAGCATGCTGTGCAACTTCTTCGATAAAGACGGCAACGAGCTGGCGTCCTCGCCCGAACGTGCCCTGCGCCGCGCGTGCGCTGAATTCCGTAAGGCCACAGGCCTCGAATTCCAGGCCATGGGCGAACTGGAGTATTACGTCATCTCGCCCGACGAGGGGATGTTTCCCGCAAGCGACCAGCGCGGTTACCATGAATCGGCCCCGTTTGCCAAATTCAACGATTTCCGCACACGGTGCATGCAGTATATAGCGCGTACCGGAGGAAAAATCAAATACGGACACTCGGAGGTCGGCAATTTCACCCTCAACGGAATGAACTACGAACAGAACGAGATAGAGTTCCTCCCGGTTCCGGCCGAGCAGGCCGCCGACCAGCTCATGCTCGCCAAATGGGTGATCCGCAATCTCGCATCACGACTCAACCTGAACGTTACGTTCGCCCCGAAAATCACCAACGGCAAGGCCGGCTCGGGGCTGCACGTGCACATGCGCCTGATGCGCGACGGCCGCAACGTGATGCTCGACGCCGACCGCCGGCTCAGCGACGACGCACGCCGTCTGATTGCCGGACTCATAACTCTTGCCCCGGCTCTTACAGCCTTCGGCAATACCAATCCCACAAGCTACTTCCGCCTGGTTCCGCATCAGGAAGCACCTACCAACGTATGCTGGGGCGACCGCAACCGCTCGGTACTCATCCGCGTGCCGCTGGGATGGACTACCTCGACCGATATGAGCGCTGTGGTGAATCCGGCGCAGAAACCCGCGCCGACCGACGCATCGCAGAAACAGACCATCGAGATTCGCAATGCCGACGGCTCGGCCGACATATACATGCTGCTGGCCGGGCTTGCAGTTGCCGCTCGCCACGGCTTCGATATGGCCGACGCTCTCGATGTGGCCGAACGCACTTACGTGAGCGCCAATATACACGACGAAGCCAACGCCGCTCTGCTCGAACGGCTCGAACAGCTTCCGGCCAACTGCGCCGAGAGTGCGGATGTGCTTGAACAGCAGCGCAAACTATTTGAAACATCGGGGGTATTCACCCCGGCGATGATTGATGCCATCGTGGCCCGTCTGCGGGCCTTCGACGACGCCAGTCTCTCCGAACGCGCCCACCGCGACCCCGACCTGATGGGGCGTCTGGTAAGCCGCTATTTCCACTGCGGATGAATCCTGGCGCCTCGCAACCACTCAATCAAACGCAACAAAGAGATAAGCACAAAAGATGAGCGACGTTATCCGACTTCTGCCTGATTCGGTGGCCAACCAGATTGCCGCCGGAGAAGTTATCCAGCGCCCGGCTTCGGTAATCAAGGAGCTGGTTGAAAATGCAGTTGACGCCGGTGCAACCACCATTCAGATTATTCTCCGCGACGGCGGCAAGAATCTGATTCAGGTAATCGACAACGGCTGCGGAATGTCGGATACCGACGCGCGTCTGGCCTTCGAGCGCCATGCCACTTCGAAAATCAGGCAGGCAAGCGATCTTTTCGAACTTCATACCATGGGGTTCCGCGGCGAAGCTCTGCCATCCATCGCCGCGGTGGCACAGATTGACCTGCGCACAATGCGCAAGGGCGATACCGTCGGCACTCATCTGGAGATTGCCGCATCCAAATTCCAGCATCAGACCGCCGAAGCCTGTGCCGCCGGAACGAATCTGTCGGTAAAGAATCTGTTCTTCAACTTTCCGGCCCGACGTAAATTCCTGAAAAAAGACGCGGTAGAGCTCACACACATCCTCCACGAGTTCGAAAGGCTCGCGCTGGTGAATCCCGACAAGACCTTCACGCTCGTGCACAATGAGGTCACTCTCCATCAGCTCCTCCCCGGCACTCTGAAACAGCGCATTGTAAGTCTTTTCGGCAAATCGCTCGAGAAGCAGCTCATACCGGTGGCAACGGAAACGTCGCTTGTGAAGATTTCCGGCTTTGTAGCCAATCCCGAAAACGCCCGCAAGCGCAACGCCCTGCAGTATTTCTTCGTGAACGGCCGCAACATGATGCACCCCTATTTCCGCAAGGCGGTGCTTCACTGCTATGAGAATCTCATACCGGCCGACCATCAGCCCTCATACTTTCTGAACTTCGAGGTCGACCCGCAGACCATCGACGTCAACATCCATCCGACCAAAAGCGAGATTAAATTCGAGAACGAAGCTCCGATATGGCAGATTCTTGTAGCGGCCGTAAAGGAGGCGCTCGGGAAATTCAACGCCGTTCCCTCCATCGACTTTGACAGCACCGACCGGATTGATGTTCCCGTATTCCACCCAAATGCCGAAGCGAATTTCGGCGACATGGTGTCGGGCGACTACAATCCTTTCGCGCAAGAGCATGCGACTCCCCGCGCTGCCGGGAGTATGAGTTCAGGCCTGCCGTCAAAGCGCTCCAGCCGCCCCCTCGACGATTGGGAAAAACTCTATGAAGGCTTCTCGGGGGGTGTCGAACCGTCGGATTTTCTGTTTCCCGACGAAGGAGGCGATGCCAGCGCACTCAATATACCTGACGAGCAGCCCCTTTCCGATTCCCACAGCGAGCCGGTCGAGGCTTCCGGCCTCAATTCCCGCCAGGATTGCGGCGAGACGCTTCCGCTCGACGGCACCACGACGCAGCCGGTATCACTCCTCCAGCTTAAACAGAAGTATCTTGTAGTGCCTTCCCATGCCGGCCTCATGGTGGTCGACTCCCACCGGGCGCATGTAAAGGTTCTCTACGAGGAGTTTTTCCGCGAAGGCAGGATTGTGGCAGGCGTATCGCAGGCAGTGCTGTTCCCGGAAGTCATGCACCTCACCCCGACGCAAAACAGCACTTTAAGCACCATGGGCGAACAACTCCGTGAACTCGGATTCCAGCTGGAATATCTCGGCGACAGCGCCTGGAGCATAAACGCCGTGCCTGCCTCAACGGCTAAATTCAACGCCATCGACCTGTTGCAGAAAATGATTGCCGATGTTGCGGAGGAAACGGAGACCCGCGAAAATACCCTCCCCGCCAAAGTGGCGCTCGCTATGGCTCGCGCCGCTGCCGTTCAACCCGGGCAGCCGCTCAGTCAGGCGGAGGCGGAGACTCTGCTGAGCCGTCTTTTCTCGCTGCCTGATCCGGGATATACACCGACCGGGCAACCCGTATTTTTCACTCTCGATATGGCTGAAATAGCCAAGCGCCTGTAGACCGGACGTATGCCACACCATCCAGCATAACATCATCACATGAAATTACCATTCCTATATATTTTCATAGTCTCCGCACTTGCCACGCCGACGGTATGTCATGCCGCACACTCCACCGACAATCCGGCTCACACCTCGGTAGGACGCAATGAAGTGAAAAAGGTTCTTCAGCAACTCGACCGCGAAATCGAGCTGCGCGACACATATAAAAACATGCGACAGACGCGGCTCGATTCCATCCGTATCCAACGCAACAATGTCAGGACCGACTCGCGCCGTTGGTTCGACCTCACAATGGACATCGCCGGCGGCTACAGTTCGTTCGACAACGACTCGGCACTCGTCTACTATACCCAGGGGCTCGACCATGCGTCGGCTATCGGCAATGATTCGCTCGCGACGGAGTTCCGACTGCGGCGAGCCACCTACCTCTCGATTTCCGGATATGTGCACGACGCTCTCAACGAACTTGAACTCGTCGACACAACCTCTATGACCTCCGGGCAGAAGCGCACGTATTTCGACGCCACACGCCGTATGTACAGCTTCATATCCAACTACTACGAAGGATTCCTCTCTACAGCCGACTACTGGAACAATCGCGCCATCGAGGCCCAGGGGCAACTGATTCCGCTTCTGCCGAAAGGCTCAGTGGAATATATGCTCAACCTCGGCGAATATCTCTACGGCACCCGCCAGTATGCCCGAAGCCGCGAGGTAATGACGGCTCTGATCAACAAACTCACACTCGATACTCCGGGATATGCCATCGCCTGCCATAAACTCGCGTCGCTTGCCAACACGGCCGGCGACCAGTACGAGCGCATTTATTACCTGGCGCTTTCGGCCATTGCCGATACGCGCCAGGGCAACATGGAGGTAACCTCCATCCAGGAACTCGGCGGCCTGCTCTTCCAGAACGGAGATTCGGAACGCGCACACAACTATCTGCTCGCCGCCATGAACAACGTAGTAGAAAGCCGTGCGTCGGTGCGTCTCTCTCAGACTACGGAACTGCTCACGGTAATCGAAAACGACCATATGCTGCAGATAGCACGCTACAGGCGCCTGGTGGTATTCATTTTCATCATCCTCGTGGCTTGTATGCTGGCTCTCGTGGCCGCGATATGGTTCCTGCGCCGCCAGCTCCACCGCCTCGACGGCCTCAAACGCCATCTCGAAGAATCGAACCGTGCTAAGGAAGTCTACATGAGCCGATTCCTCACGCTCTGCTCCATCTATATGGATAAGCTCAAGCAACTTGGGAAAATCGTGGACCGCAAAATATCTGCCGGACAGACCGAAGAACTGGCACGTCTGGTAAAATCAAACAAATTCATGGAAGAGCAGAGCCGTGAATTCTACAGCGTGTTCGACGACGCGTTTCTACATATATACCCGCGTTTCATAGAGCAGGTGAACGACCTTCTGAAACCCGACAGCCGGATAACTCCGGCCGAAGGCGAACTGCTCACGCCGGAACTGCGCATTCTCGCGCTGATGCGACTCGGCATCGACGATGCACCCCGTCTGGCCCAGATGCTGAATTTCAGCGTCAACACCATTTATGCTTACCGCAACAAACTGCGTAACCGCGCCATCAACCGCCAGACGTTCGAGACCGATATCCTCAACATCGCCGCATCCTGAGCCTTACCCATCCGCGAAATGCCTGCCACAGCCTACTGGTTCTGCCCTGAGAACGATATCGCTCTCGCTTCGGGCCGGGAGATTTTCACGCCCCCGCGCCAGGCGGCGCTGTTAGGCCGCTACGGAGCTCCCCTGCTCTGGTGGATGGGGACACCCGACGATATTGTTCTCATCCCCTCAGATCTCACTCCCGAAGAAGCCGACTCTCTCGGCCAATGGGAAATGCAGATGAAAGCACGTTTCGGCGCCGGGCCTCGTCTGCTGCCCTCCCTGCAAGGAGAAAAAATCGACTCCCTTCGCCCGTGGGGATGGAGCGGCTACTCAGCCCGATGTCTCCGGCGCGCGGGCGCGCCTTCTCATCTCCTCGACGAAATCCGCCCCGGCTTAGACCGCCTCAGGCAACTAAGCCACCGCAAAAGTTCCGTTGAGATTACACATCGCCTTGACGAATCTATGGATTTCGCGAGCTTCGGCATTCCTCCCTCGGTCCGGCCGCTGGAGATACGCGACACCACGGAAATAACGTCTATTCTTTCCGCCGGTAGGCCGTTGATTGCAAAATCCCCCTGGTCGTCGAGCGGCCGCGGCGTGTTCAGCAGCCGCGATATGTCGGCGCCCACGTTTCTGCGCCGGTGCGACGATACGATACGCCGGCAGGGAAGCGTGATGATTGAACACCTCCACCAGGTTGTCGCCGACTTCGCCATGCTTTTCGAGGCAACGGCTACAGGCGTAACGTCTGTAGGCCTTTCGCGTTTCCACAATTGTCGTGGAGCCGCTTATGCAGGCAACGACCTCGCAACCGATGCGGAAATCCGCTCAAATCTCTCTTCCATGATTCCAGGTAGCCTGCTCGAGGCAGTGGAAGAATCCTTACGCGCGATTCTGGCCGAGATGACGGTCGGACGCTACCGCGGACCGCTCGGCGTCGATATGCTCATAGCGGCCGGTCCTGACGGGAGCTGTTACCTCGTGCCATGCGTGGAACTGAATCTGCGATGCACCATGGGATTCGTGGCCCACGCGCTGAGGAAGCGTCTCCCCTCCGCTTACCGCCGCATGACCGTCGCCCCCTTCCGCACCGGTGCGCCAGAAATGGATCCACTGCCGTTGGTGCCCCCCAACCTCCATTTTTCCATTGTGGCAGAGCGGTAAAGCTCCCATGTAAACGGCTCAGGAAACGGCATCGGGATTTTTAATGTCATTAACATGGCCGATATTTCACGTTATCAAAAAATGCGTTAAATTTGCAAATTAATAGCTGTGGCCGTATGATTGCAGCTTAACTCATATTTTCTTATAATCAGCATACGAAAAAGTGAAACTACGCAAATCAGCTCTGCCGGCTCTCGCATTGGCCGCCACAATCGCCGCTATGGCCGCCGGTCCCAACAATATTGTGGAGGAAGTGGCTTGGACCGTAGGCGACCAGCCTATATATAAAAGCGAAATCGAAGAAGCTTACCAGCAGATGCTCTACGAGAAGACTCCGGTAAAGGGCGACCCCTACTGCGTGATTCCCGAACGTCTCGCTCTTGAAAAGCTCTTCCTCCACCAGGCCGACATCGACACGGTCGAAGTGCAGGAATCAATGGTCAACCAGGCCGTCGACCAGCGTATCAACTACCTGGTCACAAACCTCGGCTCGAAGGAGAAAGTAGAGGAATACTTCCGTAAGCCAATGGCCGAATTCCGCCAGCAGATGGCCGAATCTATGCGCAATCAGTACCGCATACAGCAGGTGCAGAGCAACATCTCAAAAAACCTGAAGGTTACGCCGTCGGATGTCAGAAAATACTTCAACACCCTCTCGGAAGACTCCATTCCCTTTGTTCCGCTCCAGGTAGAGGCCGAAATCATCACGGTTAACCCGCGTATTCCCCAGGAAGAAATCGACGACGTGAAAGCCCGTCTGCGCGACTATGCCGACCGTGTAAACAAGGGGGAATCGGATTTCTCAACCCTCGCCATACTCTATTCGGAAGACGGTAGCGGTGTGCGCGGCGGTGAAATCGGCTTCATGGGCAAAGGACATCTTGAGCCGGAATATGCAGCCGTTGCCTTCAACCTCAACGACCCCAAAAAGGTATCGAAAATCGTCGAGACCCAATACGGCTACCATATCATCCAGCTCATCGAGAAACGCGGCGACCGCGTCAATACGCGCCATATCCTTCTTCGACCGAAAGTGAACCAGAAAGACCTCACCGATGCCATCGAGCGCCTCGACTCGCTCAAGAAGGAGATTGCCGACGGAAAATTCACCTTCGAGGAAGCCACGGTGGTCTCGCAGGACAAGGATACACGCAACAACCACGGCCAGATGGTCAACTCGGAGAACAATACCACGCGCTTCGAGATGTCGCAGCTCCCGCAGGAGGTCGCCAAGAAAGTGAGCACGATGGAAGTCGGCGACATTTCCGACGCTTTCATCATGATGGACCCCAAGCGCAACCGCGAGATTGTGGCGCTGGTGAAACTCACTGCCCGCATCCCTGCCCACAAGGCCAACCTCTCCGACGACTATCAGACTATCAAAGGCCTGTATGAAAATGCCGCCAAACAGAAGATGGTCGACCAGTGGATTGCAAGGAAAATCAAGGACACCTACGTGAAAATCGAGGACAACTGGTCGGACTGCGAATTCGAGCACGACGGCTGGGTGAAAAACAAGAAATGAGCCATCCCTCCTACTCCGACTCCCGGAAAGTGCTCCGGCGCCGCGGTCGCGGCAGTCTCGGTCTGGGCTTTCTGCTTGCCGTAGCCGTTGCGGCGGCTTCACTCATTGCCGGCGCGCAGAACAATACTCCGAAAAAACAGGCCGCTCCAACCCGGCGCCAGACGATTCTCACTCCCGACACAGCCCCCATCAGGCCGGCAATCCCTTCGGCCAACCGCTATCAGCGCGACAAAGTGTTTCTGGAGCGCGCTGCCGAACTGCGCGCCGAACCCGGTACGGATTACCAGACCGTGGTTGGCGACGTGCTTTTCCGCAAGGGCGATATGTATATGTACTGCGATTCGGCGCTCTTTTTCGACGGGGGCGCCGAAGTCCGCGCCTTCGGCAACGTGAGGATGGAGCAGGGCGATACACTTTTTGTCTACGGCGACGAACTCAACTACAACGATACTACCCAGCTGGCAATCCTCTATGCAGATACGGGCAAGAAAGTGCGTCTCATCAACAAGGACGTAAAACTCACCACCGACATATTCAACTACGACCTCGGCATCGAGCTGGGCTACTATGAAGTCGGCGGTATCCTCACCGATAAAGAAAACCGCCTCGACTCGTGGTACGGCGAATACTCCCCGGCGTCGAAGGATGCGCTCTTCCGCGAAAACGTACATCTGAAATCGCTCGGCGAATCCGACACGCTCGACATCTACACCGAGGAGATGCTCTACAACACGCTGACCCACATCGCCATTCTCGACACCACATCGACCATCATCTCCGGCGACGGCACGATCTACACCCGCTCGGGCGTCTACAACACCGAGACCTCGCAGGCCGACCTCTACAGCCGTTCGCTCGTGGTTGCCAAAAACGGCAACACGCTTACGGGCGATACGCTTTTCTACGACCGCAATCTCGGTTTCGGCGAGGCCTTCGGCAACATCGAGCTGACCGACACCACCAACAAAATGATTCTCAACGGCGACTACGGCTACTATTTCGAAGTGGCCGACAGCGCGATGGTCACCGGCCGCGCCCTCGCCAAGGAGTACTCGACGCCGTCCGACACCCTTTTCCTCCATGGCGACACTATACGTACATTCATGTTCATAGTGCCCGAACACGCGCTCAACGACTCCGTGACCGTGCCTGCCGACACTACACACCACCTCATCGCATCGCCCCACGTGCGCTTCTACCGCTCCGACCTCCAGGGGTTGTGCGATTCGCTGACGTTCGTTCAGCGCGACTCGATGCTGTGGATGAACTACCATCCCGTGGTCTGGAACGATACCAAACAGATTTTCGGCAACGTGATTCAGGTGCATATGCGCGATTCCACCGCCGACTGGGCGAAACTTCCCGATTTTGGGTTCATGGCCGAATGGATCGACGAGGAATTCTACGATCAGCTTACGGGCAAAACGATGTATGCCACCTTCGAGCGACGCACCATCAAGCATCTCGACGTGAGCGGAAGCGTACAGGGAATCATGCTCCCGATGGAAAACGATTCCACCTACAACAAGATTGCCAATTTCGAGAGCTCTTTCCTCTCGGCCGAATTTAAAAACCAGACCATCGACTGGCTCAAGACCTGGCCCGAGACGCCGGGCACAATGACACCGCTGTATCTGACCAAGCGCAGCAGTTTTTATCTCCCTCAGTTCCGCTGGTTCGAACCGCTCCGGCCCACGGGGCCCGACGATGTGTTCAACATCTCCTACGAGATGCTCCAGCTGATGCAGGAACCGCCGTTCGGCGGCAAGAACTCCGCACGCAAGTCGACCGCGCCCGCCAAACCGGCGGCCAAGCTTTCCGCCGCTCCGCAGTCGGAGGGAACGTCCCGGGATGAAAAAGAAACCTCGGAAGAACCCACAGCAGTAGCCGAACAAGATACAGCAACGACCTCCAAGACCGAATAAACCTCCCCCTCAACCATGCATACCCATACATCCGACCTTCTGCGTTTTCTCGACGCTTCGCCCTGCAATTTCTGGGCCGCGAAAAATCTTGCCGACCGCCTTTCGGCTGCTGGTTTTCAGCCGCTCGACATGCGCCACGAGTGGAATCTGCGTGCCGGCGGACGATATTTCGTAACGAAAAACGATTCGGCGGTGTTCGCCTTTGCAGTCGGGTCCGACCCGCTGGCGGGGTATCATATAGTGTGCGCCCACAGCGACTCCCCGGGGTTCCGAATCAAGCCGAACGCCGAGATGCCTGCTGCGGGCAATATGCTTCGGCTTAACACGGAGGTCTACGGCGGTCCGATTCTCTATACCTGGTTCGACCGTCCGCTCTCTATTGCCGGACGTGTGATGCTCGAGAGCGATGACCCGATGCAGCCTGAGATGCGTCTGGTGAAGTTCAGCCGTCCGCTGCTCACCATCCCCCATCTGGCCATCCACTACAACCGCGCGGTCAACGACGGCAACCCGCTGTCGCGCCAGCGCGACATGCTCCCGCTGGCCGGAATCCTCCACGACGGCGAGCCGCGCGAGGGATGCATCCGCCGGCTCGTGGCCGAAGAACTCAATGTAGCGCCGGAAAAGATTCTCGACTACGACCTGACTCTTTTCGACACAACGCCAGCCACCCTCTTCGGCATCCACGACGAACTGATTTCCGCCGGGCGTATCGACGACCTCGAGATGGCTCACGCAGCCTTGACGGGCCTGCTTGAAAGCGTGTATACGCCAAAAGCGTATCGGGGGTTCGAATCCCCCTCACTCCGCAAGGAACACGTTGAAAGACAACGAATTGAAGCGTTGATTCAACGTGTTCTTTCCTTTTTCTCCCCCGGAAACGACATTAAAAAAAACCGAAAGACTGCCGAAAATAGCAGAGAAAAGCCGAAAAATGCTGAGGTCTGCACGCAACATGCACGCAAATTTTGACCTTGCACGCAAAGCGCACGCAACATGCACGCAAATATTTGAGGTAAGAAAAGCTATTAAAGTGGTTCGGAGGTGAGTTTAATGTTATGACAACCGTAAAAGTTATTCTTGACAAGCGAGCCGCCAAAGACGGAAAGGCTGCTCCGCTCAAAATCTCAATCTGCCATGAAAGGCAGACATCGCTTATCTCACTGAACGTATATGTAATGCCGCACCAGTGGGATTCAGTTACGGAGAAAGTAATCGACCACCCAAATCAGCTTCAACTAAACGCTTTCATCGGAGGCCGCAAGGTCGAGGTGGAAAAGGTGCTTATTTCATTGCTCGATGATGAGATAATCAGTGGAATGAGGGCAAAAGATGTAAAAGATTACATACTTGCCAAGATTGCCCCCAAAGTGGAAAAGACCGAAAAGCCCGAAGAAGATCCGAACACATTTATAAAATGGTTCGACCGCTTCACCGGGCGCAAGCAAGGGCGCACAAAGGCAATCTATGAGGCAACACGCAGCCGCCTTGTGGCGTGGCTCGGAGAAGCCGGCCTTGCCAAAGTGAAGTTCGAGGACATCAAGATTTCGTGGCTCGAAAGTTTCAACGATTTCCTGGCAAAGACTTGCAAGACAAACTCGATAGCGATACATATGCGTAACATTCGCACCGTAGTTAATTACGCTATTGACAACGAGGTAACGAATACCTATGCCTTTCGCCGCTTCAAGATAAAGAGCGAAGCCACGCGCAAGCGCAACTTCGACATAACAACCCTCCGCGCCATATTCTCGGCGCAGGGATTGGAGGAATGGGAAGAAAAGTACCGCGATTTCTTCGCCCTTACATTTATGTTGGTAGGCATAAATGTGGTTGACCTCTGCAACCTCGAAGAAATAGTGTCCGGGCGCGTCAACTATATAAGAGCCAAGACACATCGGCCTTATTCCATCAAGGTAGAGCCGGAAGCACTTGCGCTCATTGAGAAATACAGCGGCGAGAAGCACCTGCTTAACTACCTCGATGGCTGCGTCAACTACCGCCACTTTTACAACAATCTGTGTAAAGGTCTGAAAGCAGTAAAAGAAAAGCTCGGTCTTTCTGAACTGACAACCTACTGGGCGCGCCATTCGTGGGCTACGATAGCTGCCAGCCTCGATATTCCCAAAGATACAATAGCCGCAGCGTTAGGCCACGGAGGAAATACAGTAACCGACATCTACATTGAATATGATATGAGCAAGGTAGATGATGCCAACAGAAAAGTGCTTGACTGGGTACTTTACGGCAAAGATTGGCGCAAACCTGTTGAAGCCCCGGCAAAACGGCGCGGTCGGCCTCGTAAGGCGGCTGAGGCCGAAGCTGCATAAATTACTCGGTGATTGGGTAGAAAACGCCTTTGAGTAACTGCGACATTCCCTGTTCGGTGAAGGTCGCGGTTATTTTTTCGCAGACGTATTTTTTGCCGTGTATGATGAAAACGCTCCTTACGTTTGGTATGGAATCGGCAAGGAACTTAAAGGTTGTTTTCTTGCCTGTGTCGATACGGTGTACTATACGGCGGCTGTTGAGCTGCCGATTGTTGAGGCGCATATTGAAATGGAGATACTGAAAGTTGCTCCAGTCTTCCATAATTTCAATATCCTCCACTTGTGGATAAGGCAGTTTGCCGCGAGTGTTCTGCGCGCCGTCCCAAAAGCCGACATAGATACGGTCGTAGTATTCGGCTTTCTTCTCTTTCTCCCCTGCTTCAAGGCTCTGTATGGTGTGGGTCTGCATAAACGGATATGTGCTTTCGTCCTCCCCGGTGCCGTTGTCCTCGTCGTAGCCGGAGAAAGAGAGGAACAGGCAACGCCCGTACTTTTCTTCGGTGTAGTCTATCCGCGCCGGAACAAATTCGATTTCGATCTGGTCGGCGTCTTCGCTCTCGTCCACAATGCGGCCGCCGAAAAGATTCACGGGCTGCAACACACATTTATATGTGAACCGTAATCTGTGCCTGTCAATGTAAGGGGTACGGCTGACGGCGCGGATAAGAAAGTATGCGTCGGCGTCTTTGGCATACAGCAAGCGGTCTATCTGACTGCTTCGATGATGCTGCCCGTCCCAAGTTCGCCAGCCTTTGTTAGCGTCCAAAAGTTCGCGCATGGTATCATATACGACGGCGCGGTCTTTCCACGCCTTTATAAACCAGTCGCACGAATAATATTTCCATACGGCATGGTCGCACTCCTTATAAACGAGGTTTTTAGCCTCGGCATACTCGCACCGGGCATCTTCAACTGATACTTCGGTGGAGCGTTCGGAAAGCACGTCGCGCAGTTCGACGGCACCCGACGCGGCCATCAGGTCGTGCGTGAAGGCGAAAGCCACGGTACGGGCGCGGTGGTTTATCTCAAACTCCGCGCCTAAAAAGATTTCCAGTTTCTCGAAAAACTCCGCGACAGTCCAGTGCGGCAAAGCACGGGCATAGTGCGGCGTGTACCATGCCGCCGGGAGGCAGTTGCAGACAAGCAGCCAGCGGTGTTCTTCGGATTGCTCCCATTGCGACAGGTCTACGGCGTAGCCTACGGCCTCGCAAATCTTACGCACGATGAATACGAGGTAAGGCTGCCACGACAGCCCCCATGTGTCGGAGTGCCAGGAGTAATGCCCCCTGTTCTGTGTGGCATCGTCCACGGTGTATTCGGCAAGGTTCTGAATATTGCCCGAATAATCGTTTACCCACGGCAGAGCCACGGCATCGGGATAATAAGAGGGCTGCCACGCCTTTACCGGGTCGGGCTTGCCCGAAGGCCATTGGCCGAGGTCGAGTTCATTTATATAGATGTCGTCGAAGGTCTGCGAGAAGTTCTGCTCGCTGCGGCCTTCAAGGAACTGGCATTTTACCTCGGAAGCGTTGATTTCGTTGACAGTGATAGAGCCGAATTTGAAAAACTTGCCGTGCCGTATTTCGCACTCGAAAATTACTTTACGGGCGATAACGTCCGCACGGTTGATGTTGCCGAAAATGGCCGTATTCTCCGGGCAGTCTTTCAGCGGAAAGGTTATGCTCAAAGTATAGCCGTCCGAACCGCTGAACATTCGGTTTTCGGCCACATATTCAAAAGATGTGCCGGATTTGAGAACTGCATCATGGCCGTTTATTCTTATTTCCATAACTTGTATTTTTCCACGAAAGTACAAGTTGCAGACAAATGCCAAAAAGACAATTAGAACCGAATTGTATTGTTATTCTCTTTCTCTGTTAGAGCTTCCCACAAATCACAGTCTTCTTTCCTCGAAATAATTAGCCCTTGTTGAAGCCCATTATCACCTAAAATACGCTTGTATTCAGTATCAACAGAAATTTTAGGAAAATCATCATGCTTATATAAGGGGTCGTGCATAGGCGAAATAAAATACGCCTTATTTGCAATAGAATCAAATACTCCAAAAAATGATGATTCAGCAGAGAGGTTGTTTTTTCTCAACTTAAAAGAAAGAACTTGAACCTCTACCAAATATAAATCTTGGAAATCTCCGGCAAAATCTTTAAGCAATTTTTTGGATATTACTTTGCCATCAAGCCGGTAGTCAACCTCGGAAAAATATGTTGCAAAAGTATCTTCGTTAGTTTTATATTGTTGAGAATCATGTTTGCAGTTGGTTGCAAAAAATAGCCCTCCCAATGAACCTAATATCAGGATAATTTTCAAGCTATATTTTGCAATGCTATTCATCAGCACAAAGTTAGCATAAATATTTGAGATTAGTGTTTGCTCTTTGGTGATTTATTGCGCATCAGGCGGTCGTATTCGTCCTGTGCGCGCTGTATGCCGTGGTCGCCTGTAACGGTGTTGACGGTAACGAAAGGCTCGTTGAGCCGTTCATCGAGGCGGTCGAGCGTCGCATACAGCCGTTCATCAGCCGCAGGTGCGGCCTGCGGCGGCACGTTGACATTGACAACGGGCACGGCCTGGGGTTGCGCGGCAAGCACCATAGGGGCTGTTATTGAGCGCGACACGTCGGCTGCGGTCAGCGATCCGACAGTGTTTGTGCGCTGCGCATAGTCGAGGGCTTCGATGAGCGGCCTTGTCTGCGGCGATTTCACGAGTTTCTGCGAGGCCACCCATTCTCCGGCATGAACCACACCGGCCACTTGGTCGGGCTTGCCCTCCGGGGTAAAGCCGCCGGATTTGTAGCCCTGCGCCTCCGATGCCTGTTGCTGCTTCTTGATGGTGGCTATCTGTATGGCACCTGCGGCAACGGCCATCGCCGCCGCTATCGGCGCGAGGATATAGCCGATAACTGGCACGGCGGCAGCGGAGCCATAGGCGTTCAGGGCATTTGTGGCCGTCTGCGCCACTGCCTGAATAACCTGCATCACGAACATTTTGCGGTTGGCCTCCTTCTTGATTTTGGCAATTTCCTTTTCTTTTTGCTTCTCGGCTTTCTTGACGCGATAGGAATTGCCCTCTGCAAGCTCTATTTCGCGGTCGTACTTTTTTTCGGCCTTTGCCACTTCGAGGTCGGAGGAAGCTCTGACAAATTCGGAATACTGCTGCATACCGGCAGTCATCACGGCAAAGACCGATTGGGCGAGCGCGGCAAGGCGTGTCGCCCAGTTGCCTCCGTCTTCCTCGGTGCTGTCAAAAAAGTTCTTCCATGCCTCGTAGATGTCGAGAAGCTGATTGGTATGTTCGGAGCCTAACCGCCTCACTCCCTCTATTGCCTTTTTCTCGTAAGCACGGTTGATGCGGTCTTTGGCGGCCTCCGCCTGTTCGTGGGTAATCACCCCCTGGGCTTCGAGCGAAGCCACAATGTCGAGTTCACGCTTCTTCGCAAGGGCTGTCCGCGCCGCCGATCCCTGCGCGGGCTTGGCGGAGTCGGGCATATACTCGTCGGCATATTTCTTTTTCAGGTCGCTTTGCGCCCGGAGATAGTCTTCGTAAGAGATAAGCCCTGCGGCATAAGCCTCGCCGAGCACCTGCGTTTCGAGTTCGAGGCGATTCCCGGCTTCCTGATATTCGTACTGTTTGCGCCACTCGGCCACACGCTGCGCCAAAAGTTTCTGACGGCGTAGCCTCTCGGCGTCCTCGGCCTGTTCAATCTGCACGACATAGTTGTGGTATTCCTCGCTGTCTTTGGTATAGGCGTCGCGCATTTCTTTAAGGTACTTAACCTTAATCTCGAAAAGGTGTTGCTGCAATGCCTCCTCGTTCCCGTAGAGGGCATTGCCGGGAGTGGCGGCGTCCATCTGCGCCTGTACCTCCTCGGCGGTCTTCTTGCGGCGGCTTTCCTCCACCGACATGGCGGAGTTCTTTTTCAGCCATTCGGCCTGAAGCTCCGCTTTCTTTTTCAGCAGTTCCTGATAGTCCTCGTCCTCCTGAAGATTGTAGTCCTCGAAGATACGGAGGCGGTCGTCGTAGTATTTGATTTCGAGGTTGTGCTTGTCGAGAAGGAACTGCGTCCACGATTTCAGCCCTGCCGAATAATCGCTGACATTCTGCGCGGCACCGGCCTCCCATTCGCCTTTCGCATCGTTGAGTTTGTCCTTAAACTCCTTTCGCGCCTTTATTGCCGCGCGCCGTTCCTCGGCCTCGCGCGCCTTGCGGTCTTTTTCCGATTCATAGGGAGTAAAATTATCGAGAGTAAAGTCCGGGTTGCCAGCCATAGGGTCGTTGGAAGGTGTTTCAAGCACCGACAGCCGGGCACGGGCTTCATCGAGAAATTCGCTCACCTCGTTTGCGGCGATACGCCTCGTTGTCGGGTTCGGCTCGTTGATGCCTATGATAATGGCGCCGCCCTCTCCACGCTCGGCGTGGCCCTCGAAGTCGGTTATGAGCCTGCGAAGTTCCGTGGCCGAATATCCGGCGAGAGGATTGGTTTCACGCTCAATCTGATTTATTTCCCCCATCGCGGTTGTATATTCGCCGTGGGTGCCTATCATATCGTTAACGACATTGACGGGGTGCGCCGTCCAGCCCCATTTGTCCTGTAAACTGCCTTTGATTCCCTGCAACTCACCGACAATATCCTGACCGATAGTGCCAGTGGTCTGCAAGTCAATGACGACGCGGTTAGTTATGCGCACGGCGTCCTTGTATGACTTGCCGTAGGCGACAAGCTGCTCCTGCAACTTCTTCGCAAGGCCGCTGAAAGCATCGTCGAAAGTTTCCTGTGCAGCATCTTTCGCGCCCTGTATGGCGCGTTCCTTAGCGGCGATGCGCGCCGCAGCCGCGAGCCTTTTGTAAGCGGCTGTAAGGTCTGTAATCTCGTTGCGCTCGTTGATGAGGCCACGCAGATACTTGCCATACTGGGATATTATAGTGTCCTTGACCTCCTTGTATTCTTTGGTTCCTCGCTTACAGGCTTCGAGTTTGCCGAAAAGTTCGTCAAGCTGCCGCTGCTCCTTTGATAGTTCCTTTGAGAAATTGGCGGCGGTGTTGACAGCCTCGCGGAGCTTCTTCGTATATTCGGAAGTGCGGTCGCACAAAGCCTTTACAACGAGCACAAGAGCCGTAACCGCCGCGAGAATGAGGCCGAAAGGATTGACCGACATAGCGGCGGTAAGGAGCCGGAAGGCGTGGGTGGCCGCGCCTATGCCCTGCGTAAAGGCTATCACCGCTATGCGCCCCAAAACGACAGCTATACGCCATGCGTTGTGAAGCGCGGTCGCGGCCTTGACAGCGATATTATATGCTGCATGGGCTGTCTTCACCAGTCCGAGCCAAGAATAATAGGCGGCAAAAACTGTGATGATACCAAGTATGGCTGTGCGGTACTTTATGATGAAAGTAACGATTTGGTTCAGCACACGGAGGAACACGGAAGAAGATGTGTAGATGTGCCGCATGACCGGGTACAGCTTCTCGCCGAGTTCCACGGCAAGCTCCGTAACCCTTTTACGGGCCTTGTCGATTGCCGCCTGTGCCGTATTGTTGAAAATGGCGTATTCGTTAGAGGCCGAGGTGCCCTCGCGGAAAGCCTGATTAGCCTCGCCCAACTGCCATTTAAGGAAGTCGAGGTGTGAAGAAAGGTTTGACAGCACCGAGGACACGCGGGCACCGTCGAGGCCGAGATCCTGGAACAGCGGCGAGAGTACGGCAAGAGCCTGGTCTTCGCCCAGTCTGCCGAGAGCTTCGAGGAACATCATCACGCCCTCCGTGGTAGACCTGTTGAGGGTTTCGATGAAAGTATTTGTTTCCAGCCCTACCTTTTTCGCCATTTCTCCCGGCTTCTTGAAAAGCTCCATAATGGTGCGCTGCAATGCCGTGGCCGACATTTCCACCTTTTGACCGTGCGCGTCGAGGGTGGCGGCAAATGCCATGATTTCGGGTATGGTCATTTTCGCCGTCGAACCTATGCCGGCCATACGCTGCGCAAACTCCACGATAAAAGGCTTGGCCGCGGTGCAGTTCTGCGAAAGGTGGTTGACGGTCGAGCCTACTTTCAGCATAGCATCGCGCACACCGTACATCTGCTCCATGCCGAAGATGTTAGACAGCTTGGCTATGGTCTGCGTGGCACCTTCGCCGAGGTCTACGAGCGCGACATTTATAATAGAGGCGGCTTCGACATACTCCTTGACGGACTGCACCGTATTGTAGCCGAGGCGTCCGCCCTCCTGTGCGAGAAGATTAAGCTGCTCACGCGCCAGTCGTGTATCCATGCCTTTGAAAAGCTCGTTGAGTTCGAGCACTTCGGCGGCGGTCATACGGGTATATTTCTGCGTGTTGGCAAGCGTTTCCTCCATTTCGGCGTAAGTGTTGACGGCTTTACGTCCGGCCATCACCAGCCCCGTAATGGCGGCCACTACTCCCATTATGGCCGTCTGGCAGTTGTTCAGCCAGTTGTTGAACCTCTGCCACCGTGTCTGTCCGACAGCCATCTGCGCGTTGACCTTAGCGATTTCAGCTTTAAGCAGTTTGATTTTGGCAATCTGCATATCCCACGCGGCAGTGCCGCGCTGTATGCCGTTAAGCTGTGATTGCAGGGTGCGCAGAGCCTTGTTAAGCTCCCTGGGTGTTGCCCTGTCCATTCGGGCAAGCACCTGTTCGGCGGTCTTGGCCGAGGACTGCAATTTCTGAATAAGGCCGTTGGTCTGTTTCAGTTCCTTTTGCAGTTTCGACATCGTGGCCTTATCTCCGGCGGTCGCGGCTTTCGCCAGTTTCTTCTCCAGTTTCGCGGCCTCGGATTGCAAGCGTTTCAGCATTTGCTGGGCCTGCTTGCCGTTGACAGATAGCGTTACAGTTGCGGAAGTATTGTAATTAGCCATAATTCAATAGTTTATTACGCAAATGTAACCGCAGCCTCTCTGCCCCTAAAAGACGGATTTTAGGGGTGTCGCGCGCAAATTGTGGGCGGTGCAGCCGGTGGGTCCCGCAGTTTGCGCGCATAAAGCACCTCGCCGCCGCGATGTTTCGGGTATGAAATCGGGTCCCGGAATATCGCGGCGGCAAAGAGGTGTAACACAACGTTTTAACCGTACCTCTTCGGCGGTTCTACAAAAGCCCACGGATTTTTAGGAGGTTAAAAACGTTGCAAGCCTGAAAAACAGCGTTTTATCAGGCGCAAAGGGGGTTCGGGGGAATATTTTCCACCGAGGGTGCTTCGCACTATCCCCCCACGGCCTGTCGCTTTTTTCGGGTTGTTTCGGGATTTTCGGGCGGAATATGTAACCGCACCCACCGCCGCGCCCTGCGTAGGCGAAAGCGCGGTGATGTCGTTGACGCGATAATCAAAACGGGCGCAGGTCGTTTTGAGGTCGCGGCAAATTCCTATCCTTACATCAGCCGACGGGCGGTGATGTCCCGATGATGAAGCCGGGTTGTGGATTGACATTAAAATCAGGGTGGAACGTAGCACGGGAGGCACGGCATACACCGTGAGCGCAGGGAGCGGTGTTGCCGTGGTATGAGTTGCCGTGCCACATTCCTTGTTTATCGCGGCCAATCCACTCTCGGCGAAATCATTTGCAAATCGGGGAAGCACGTCGGGGTGGTGTGTCGGCAAACGCGGTGTGTGTCGGCGTGGCGCGCAGCGGAGGTGGCCGGGGCAACAGGGCGCTGATGACAGGCGGAGCAATGCAGCCCAACCGAAAAGCTCGGCCATAAGAGCCTCTGTGAAACAGTGGGTTGTTGGGCGATTAAAGGTTTTCGATTGATGCGTAATGGCCGCTCGGCCTTTCATCAGCGACCGCCACGGCAGCCGGAGCGTAGCTGTGCGCCGACGCGCCGCGTTTGGGGCGTGGGGAGGGGCTTGTGTCGGCATACCGTTGTGTCGGCGTGTCGTGGCGGTTGTCCGCGAAGGTGGCCGATGTTCCTCTGCCGGGCGTTGTGCGGTGGCGGATCAGGGCGTGGGCGCGAGGGTGTGAGCGGAGGTGGCGCGGCGACAGTGAGCGCGGAAAGGCTCGGAGTGTTTGAACACCGCCGCCGGGTGTCGGTCTGAACTGTGTTCAAGGCTCTCTCTTAAAAGCCGGAGTGAAGCCGTGGCGTAACGTGGCGGTTGTGGAGCGACAGACGCCGGAGCAGTATGCGGAGGTGTCGGAGCGGAACAATTTGAGAGTGTGCCGGGGCCAACACCCGACGGCAGAGGGCAACAAGCGCAGCGCGGAACTCGGAGCCTCCGCCAAGTGAGCCGCCGCGCGCCGGAGCGATTGCGTCGAAGCGGCCTGTGCCTGTAAGCCGCCGCCTCACAACGCTATGGGTGGGATTGGGGATAATGCAAACGGCTACCCTCACGGGCAACCTGGCAATCAACCATGAGAAATCCGATTACACCATTGTCCAATAAAGCCAATAATAATTAAGACGAGCAAACTGGCCGGAAAGTAAACAAGTAAGTCGAGATTGAAAAGGAAAATGATAAATCCAATATAGTTATCAATAATAATAAATGACAATAAAACTATCAATGCGGAAATGACAAATAATGCGACCAACAGAATAAGTGATAGACTATACCAATTTTTGCCTTTCCATATTTTCCAAGAAATTGCCGATGCGATTGAAAATATAATTGACGGGTAAATAGAGTGTATGGCAGCAGCTTTTAAGATCTCATTTTCTAAAACATATGATAGAGGGTGTATTATATGAGATATTAACATAACAATAAAGGTTACAATAGGAATTGTAACTTGAAAAATCAAATAGTTTTTGCTTTTCAGTGTCATTGTCAATATTGATAATTGCAAAGTTACAAATAATAAGCGACATATCCATCACGGACTTGTCGCTCGAAATCTACTTATGAAAAAACTAATACTCTGTATGGGTTATCTGCGGCGGCGGAGGTAGAGGGCGATGCCCGACACAATCAGAATGAGGGCGGCGAGGGTGAGGATTATCCGGGTGGTGTCGGGCGGCTCGGCTACGGAGGTGGTTGCTGTGTGTTCGGCTCTCGATGTGGCGGAGGCGTGGCGGTAGGCCACGGTGTCAAGTCGGTTATATCCGGCTATGGCGTTGCGTGTCTGTCTGCGGCGGTCGGCAATCTTGCCGCCGACGGCGCGGATTCTGACGGTTTCTTCGGGCGACGCTGCCGATAGTGCTGCGTCGGCGGCGTGTCGCTCTATTGTTATATCCAGCGTGTCGAAGTCGAAGTTGATGCGGCGCATGGCGGTGTCGATGCGGAGGAAGTAGCCGGAGGTGAGGGAGGCGGCCACGCTGTCGGTGTCGGCGCGGCTCTCGGCGGCGATTTCTTTCTTTGCCCGGCATGATGCGCAAAGTGCGGTGAGCAGCAGGATTATGTAGAGTTTATGGTTCATTGTTCATAGGGTTATGAATCGGATATGTCTTTATATTCGGCGGTTGCGTCGAAGGAGGGGCAGGCTTTGGGGGCAAAATCACGGTGTCCGTATATCCGTGCGCCGGGGTATCGCTCTTTCAGTTTCTTCAGGAGTTGGCGCAGGGCTGTTTTCTGTATTGGTGTGCGCGTGTCTTTGGGCTCGGGCTGTCCGTCGGGTAGCCGTCTGTTGGCGTCGCAGCCGCCAACATAGCAGACGCCTATGGAGTGGGCATTGTGGCCGGAGCAATGAGCGCCGACCTGTTCGACGGGGCGGCCATTGTGTACGGTGCCGTCGAGATATACGATGTAGTGATAGCCTATGTCGCGCCAGCCGTTGCCTTTTGGTTTCGGCGCGGTGTGCCATTGTCGGATTTGCTGCACGGTGAAGGGCTTTCCCTCCGGGGTGGCCGTGCAATGTACGATGATTTTGGTTATGCTTCGCATAAGGTTATGAGGGTTATAAGGTTATGAGGTTAGGGGGTTGTGTCTTCGTCGCGGTCTTTTGGCCGTGCGTATTTGTAATGATAGTCGATGCCGAACAGTGCCCCGGCGAAGGTGAGGATTTCGCCGAAGGCTATCAGCACGGAGTTGTGTATCTCGCCAGGCGGCGGCAGAATAAACCCTGCCACGAGCAGCCCGCAGCCGAGGGCGATAAGGGCGATGGCGGCGAGTAGCTGTATGGTGGGCTTGTGTTTGCGGAGGTTCATAATTTGTGGCGTAATTATTTGTGTATGTGGTGAATTATGATTATCTTTGCGTCTGTAAGTGAAACCATACTAAAAATGACCCGGACACCTCTTAACAATGTAAAGCCGCGCTAAAAATGAACTGGATACCTCTGCGTATGGCGGATAGCATTTCCCATAAGGGCTAACACGCCGGAGTTTCATAGATAGCATTTCCGGGTGGTCTTGTACCACAAGGGCTATCTCGGCTCGTATAAAAGATAGCATACCCTTGCGGCTCGCCCGTGAGGGCTTTCTTTTTTGCGGCTTTGCCGCAGTGGAGGGTTCATTGTTCATGGTTCATAGAGAGTTGGGGCGGTGGGATTCAATGAACTATGTTTTTTTGCGGCTCTGCCGCGGTGGAATGTTTATTGTTCATAGTAGTTTGAGGCGGCGAGGTTCAATGAACTATGAACTTTCTACTATGAACTTGCGAAGCAGTCAGGTCGAGAAAGTCCATCGCTGTGTTCCGGGGTCGTATATAATGGTGAATGTGGCGAGTGAGCTTGTGAGGTTTGCCGGAGTTATGGCGGCGGTGCCGGGATATATAGGCTTGGCAAATCCGATTCCGAAGGTAAGGCGTATCATGCGCTGTTTCTTCGGGTTCTTCGGATCGGTGAACGACACGGAGCTACGACCGAGGCCGAAGCGGATATTGCCGTTGGTGTCGGTGTGTCGTGATACGAGTGTCGCGGCGTCGGCAGACCAGCCGAGGGCTTTTGTGCATATACGGCTGTGAGGATTGGTGGAAAACTCCACTTGGGTGCCGTTGAGCCTGACGGAGTATATCGAGCCGAACAGTCCCCAGCCTTTCTTGGCCGGGCAGTATTTCTTGGCGGCGCGTTGCTCGGCGGTGGCGAATTTGTTCTTGAATGGGTTGCGCTTCCTGACGCGCCGAAAGAGGTACGGCACATATCCGGCGGCGGTGAGGTTCTGCGCACCGAGAAGCCGCAGGGTGCCGTTGACAACCTGACAGGAGATTTGCGAGGATTTATAGAGGTTGTCGGCGGTGCCGACGCCGAGCAGGGAGTTGATTGTCTGTATCTGTTTCTTGATGTCGGCCACGTCGCGCCGGGCGGCGTTGAGGTCTGTAACCTGTTGCGCGCGCATGGCACCGGCTCGCTCGGTAGTGGCCTGTTGTATCTGAATCGGCGTGAGGTCTGCCTGTGCGCCGGTGTATAGGTTGACGCTCCGGGCGGCGAGGTAGACGTGGTTGCGGTCGGCGTTGCCCTGCGAAAGCGCGGTGAGCGCGGGCGCGGCGGTTTTCAGGGCCTCGTGCCATTTGTTGATGATGTCGAGGTTGGCCTGTGTGCCGGCGGTGGCGAGAATGTCGACGATTTTCTGGAGAATAGAGCCGACGGATTCGGGCGAAATTGAGTTGGCCGCCGTGGTGTTGCGGAACTGGGTAATGAGGTCGGTAAGGGTGCCGGTGTCTATCATTTTTGCGGTCTGTTAAGTATGCCGCAAAAATAAGGAGGCAGTGCCTCCGGGGAAAAGACACAAAACGAGCGCGACAATATGCCGCGCTCGAAAAAAGGAATTATTAACTCTGTTCGATGAGGAAGCTGACGATTGTCCTCACATCACCTATGAGGGAGAGCCACTATCCTACATCACCGGGATTGACACACGTCAACCAATAGGCTGAAAAGCCCGCGTCCGCACAGGCTGTAATAAGCCCTCCATACTACTGCCAAAATTGCAGACATTTCGTTGTTAAACACTTGACGGCATTGGCCGTCTACCAAAACGAATTAAAAATTTTCTGTTTCATAAAGTTATGAAATTTAATATATAAAATAATATCACACTATCCCTCTTTGGATAGTCAAATACAGAATAAGCAAAATCTATGCCAGTGAAATAGTTACTTGATTAGCGATTGGCGGAATGAGCGGTCGTTGAGGGCGTCGGCGACGATGCCGGTGAAGTCGCGGCCGAGGTTGTCGGCAAAGAACTCTTTCAGATTCATTACGGAGGCGTAGTATTTGGTGGAGAACCATTTGCGGCGTTGGCGCACTTTATCTCTGCCAATATCGCCGGAGTTGCCTCGCGGAACTTCGCGGCCTGTGCCGTAGTCCTGGAATATGCCGTAGGTGTTGAAGCGTTGGGAGAGGGTTACGGAGGTTACTTTGCCGTCAGCGGTCATGCCGACAGCAAGCGTGGAGCGGTACAGCGCGCCGGTGTCGATAACTTTCAGCAGGGCTATGCGCTCGCGCCAAATCTTTATCATCGTGGAGTTGAAGGCCGTAACGTAGCGGCGGCGTTCTTCTTCGGGGGTCAAGGCAGCCATAGGTCGGGATTGTATCGTAAATCGGTGAAGGTGTCTATCGCTATCTGAAAGTAGGCGCAGGCTGCGCCGGAGAAGAAGTATCGCTCAATCTCGTTGAAGGAGATTTGCGGGTCGAGGTATATGCGGTTTTCCTCCAGTCGGGTTTTCTCCAGAATAAGCACCGACATAAATTGCCGGAAAAGTTCGCGGAGGGTGTCGAAGCACCCCTGCCGCGCGTCCATATCGTCGAGGGCGTGGCGCATGGCGAGGAACACAGTCTTAATGCGGCGTGTCCGTGGGGTGTTGTTCATATCCATAAAGCCCTCGGAGGTGTCGCTGACGGCCACGACAGCCGGTGCGGATTGGAGGTTGTGCAATGCTTCCTCGAAGCCCTCCAGTCCGCTGACACGGCAGAAAACGAAGTTTTCGCGCCGTGCGAGGCGGTTACGGTCGGTCAAACGCCCGAAGAAGGCGGCAGCGTTCCATGAGAATGTCGAGAGTTCAGGGTCGGGTGTCGAGGTGTTCATTTCTTCGGGAATTTGTCGTTAAACTCTTTGTATTCTTTTGCTTGCGCGTCCAGTTCGGTGAGGGCGCGGTGGGTATCGAGGGCGAGGATTTCGCGCTCTTTGGTAATATCTCCTTTGGTGAGGGCGCGAATCATGGCGTTTACGGCCTGTTGGATTTGTGCGCCGGAGGGCAGACGGCTGCCTCCAAGCAGGTTGTCGGGCTGCGAGGCAGTCTGAAAGAAGTGGGGATAGAGCCGTGCGAAAAGGTCTTTGACGGAGGCAAACCAGTAGAATACGCTCACTCTGTGAGCAGGTGAAAGGTTATGGGGTGAGAGGTTATGGTTATAGAGTATGCTTGCGAGTTGGTCGAGCAGATCATCACGCCGGGTTGCGAGATAACCTTGATAGAGGTTGTCGCAAACGATGAATTTCTCAAAGGCCACTTCGGAGAAGTCGGGGGCAAACGGGCGGTAACGCCCGATGCGCGAGATACAGACCGGCTGCGGCGGTATGGTGTCGAGCCAGTCAAGTGCCGAGAGGCATTCGGCGATTTGGAGGGCAGAGAGGCGAAAAGTGCGTTTGCCGAGGCGACAGATAAAGTCGGAGTTGTGGCGGTGTCTGACCGACAGACCCGCCCACCGGCACAGGCACAGTGTCTTAATCTCGTCGGAGGTATAATTACGGGCTATAAGCTCGAAAGCGTAACGGAGTTGCGCGTCGGAAAGCTCGTGCCAGCCCATCGGCACGGCGAGGTCGATATGTAAAACGGGCGATAACATACCGCGAAAGTATGGTGTCGCCCGTTATGACGAAAAGACGGGGTTAAATATCCACCTCGCTATTGTCGTATGCAAGAAAATTCAGAACACGCAGCGAATCTGATTTTTGGATTTCTAAATCTATCCATATAATCCAATCTCCTTCTTTACCGTATATTCTACGCATCATAACGAGCGTATCTCCAGTTTCGGCAGGCAAAAAATCAGCAACTCGGCCTTCTTGTTCATATAGTGCCCAGTCATTCGATGTTTGCTTTACAGTGTCGCAGACAAAAGGCTCGCCGAAAAGGTTATCCAAATCGTCTAATGTTACCATTTTACCTAATGGCACATTTCGGTGAGCATCATAAATATATTTGTCTGATTCGTTCACACGATAAAATTGCGAAAAGTCAAAACTGTTATCGTCTTTATTCTCATTGGGAACAGTATTCTGTTTGCCACACGAATAAAATGCGATAAGAACAAATGCAATAAGAATATGAAGGAGGCTTTTCATAGTGCAAAATTACTCAAAATCGGGCAGATATGCAAACGAAAAGCCCCACCGAGAGGTCGGTGAGGCCGGAGGCGGCTGTCGTGTTCAGTGGTCGCCGTGGAGGTTGATGCTTGCGAGGTATTCGGAGCAGTCGGCGAAGCGGTCGAGTGCGATTTGCAGCGCGGCGGTGCGCGTGGCGGCGAAGATGTTAGACAACAGGCAGGTCGAGAAGTCGGTGAAGTGAACGTAGACGAAGAAGCGTTTAAGCCCTTCGGGGCATACTGCCGAATAGTCGGTGAGGTTGGCGAAGCTGTCCTGTGCGATGCGTTTGTCCGATGTAATCATAATGCAATGTTTTAAGGGTTTATGTGCCGGGGCACGTTTGATTTTATGTGCATTCGGGTGCAAGCGTCAAGCGGTTTGCGGTGCAAGGGTGATTACCGTATTTCAGTATGAAATCGGGGGAACGCGGAGCGCACACCTGCCCTTGCATAAACCGCGGCTTGCTAACTTTGCACAGGAAAATCAGTGCCCCGTGCCATAATGCCGCATTGCATGGCATCGGGCTAACGGTGTCGGCCAGGCTCGCGGCATCACCGGCGGCGGTATGATCAGAACCAATAGCCTTTTGCTTCTTTGGCGTTGCGGAACACCGGGGGCGAGAACAGCCGGGCGGTGTCGGAGCGGTGCCATTCGGGGAAGGTGTCGGGGCGTTTTCGGATATACTCGACAATATCGCGGAGGTTTTCATCGCGCGGCGGTCGGTTGCAAACGATGTCGGCGGCGTGGCCGCGGAGTGCTTCGCACAGTTTAGAGTTTATAGTTGAGGGTTGAGAGAGGGTTGATATGCCGAGGGTTTCATCACGGAGGCGCTGCATGAGTTCGTGGGAAATGTAACGGGCGGCAAGTGTCGCCTCGGCATTTATAATCTTGGGGCGCAGTTCGAGGTATTTATCCCACAGTGAAGAATGTGGAGCGCGAGCCGGAGAAAGCGATATGATGTGCTTCGGCAGAAAGAGCGTGGCGCGGAAGAAGTCGCACGGGGGCGTGTCGCGCCATTCGGGAGTGGCGGCAAGCAGGGGCATGAGGGCGTTGATGGCCGTGTCGCACTGGGAGCGATGGGCGGCGATAAGGCGGTCTACCCTGTCGCGCGATGCCGGGGCGAGGTTTTGGTTACTCACCACGGCGAAGCCGTTGACGGTCTGCACGAGGTCGAGCGACGGTATGGCGTCGGCGAGTGCGCGGTGCGCGGCGACGGCGGCAAGCGCAGCGAGCAATGGGGCGTTAGGATTGGCGGCAAGTGTCGCGTCAATGAGGGCTTCGGGGCAGAAAGTGTCGAAAACCCATTGCTCGGCGGTGTCGAGCCAATAGGCGATTTTGTCGTATAGTGTCTGTTCGCCCTTAACGGCGCATACTTGCTGCGGCACGAAGCGGCGCAGGTCGGTGTCGTTATTTATCAGTCTTGCCATCGGTAGTAACGGTTTTGGCGTCGCGGTTTTCGTCGAGCGTGGTTAATTGGATAAATGGGATAAGGGGCTTCACGCCTTTCCAGCCGTTGAAGCGGATTATGATGCGGTGAACGGCGAAAAGGAGGTCGTGGTACGGTTTCTGAAGGGCCTGGGCGATGGTGTAAAGCTCCCGTTTGTCGGAGCCGGAGTTGTTTGTCTGCGCCTTGCCGGGCACGGAGCCTACGAGGTTGGAGTGAACGCGCAGGGTGAAGCATATCATATTGACGGCCTCCTGTATGTCTCTCTCCCAGTCGCCGCCCTCCTTGTCGGAATCGATCTTGTTGATTACGACGTCGTGCTGCTCGTCGCCGTTGGGGTTGACGTAGAAGGTGGAGAACCACACCTTGCCGGAGTTTTCGGCACCGGTGAGGAAGTCGAGGATACGCTGTTTTTCCTCGATGATGCGCGCCTGTTGCTTTGCGCGGTCGGTTATTCCCTCGGATTTGAAAATTGAATCCCAGTATTTCTGCGACACTTCGATGTGGTATTTGAGCGGCGCGGAGTTGCGGAGCTTCGCTTCTTTGGCGAGGCCGATAAGCCGCTTGATGTTGTACCACTTTCCCCGGAACAGCGCGCCATAGTACGGTATGGGGTAATATGTGCTGTCGGGGGTTGGTACGCGGCAGACGATGGCGAATTTGCGGCAGGTGTCGCCGCGTTTCAGCCGGTCGCGGAGGTCGGCGAAAGGCGAGGCGGCATCGAGCATTTCGATAATCTCGCAGTCGTCGATGGTGGCGAACTTACGCCAGTTGGCGAAATAAAGTCGAGGTATTCGCCCGTTGGTGTCCGCCGGAGCGAAGCGGCAGTAACAGGCTTCCTTGCGGATAATGCGCACAATCTTTGTCGCCTCGGAGTTGAGTATGATGACCGACACGGCGAAGGCAAAGTGCTTCAAGTCCTGGCACACGCCGAGGAAATAGGAAGGGAGGTCGTTGTCGAGGGTGAAATCCTCGACGGCATCGGCGACAGGTGCGGAGGCTTGGGCGGTGTCGTAGACGAGGCCGGAGCCGTAGCAGACCTCGGCATTGAACATCTGACAGGTTGCGAGGGTTTCGTCCGATTCTATCAGGTCGATAATGTCGAAGGGCATTTGATTGGTGGCACCCCAGGGCATATATGCGTGGGTGTCGGAGAGGATTGTCGGGGTAATCTCTCCGTCCTCCTTGAACACGGGCTTGGGGTCGGTGAAGGCCACCGACGCGCGGGCGTTGGGGAGGATTTCAACTGAACTAAAAATAAGCTGCTCCATAATCTTGTGGGTTGTGGTGCCACAAAATTATGGAGCAAGTATGCGGAGCGAAAAGACGCTTATTTCTTGATTTGAGATTGGATTTGGTTCATGGCAGCATTATAATTTGCTTCAATAACTCCGGCTTTCAAAATTCCATTGTCAAATAACCGTAGAAGAAAATCGTTGTAAGATTCATTGTTGTTTCTATCTGCTAAATACGCATAAACTATTGGTGCCAATACAAGGCTTCCTTCAACATACTGCGAAAATTCATCATAAACATTCTGATTGTCGCGAAGTCCTAATTTTTCAGAAATATATACCTCTGCGGCTACGACAAAAGCTTCGTTTCTGCCCTCTCCGTGTTTTTGTGCTATGGCTTCTTTGCTACTATAAAAAGGATCTTTGTCAAGTTCGCCCAATTTTGCCATTAGTTCGGGAGAAAGATAGAGGTTGTGCAGATTTTCGTGAATATAAATATTCAAAAAATTTAATCTCAACTGTTTCTCTATTTCGGGGTTTAGAATAAGCGGAGTACAA
>OGWR01000371.1_pt1 | contig 41550 bp, 46 predicted proteins | sample 1576061 | NCBI WGS metagenome assembly OGWR01 (sample SAMEA3541511, study PRJEB24748) | human gut metagenome | biome: human gut; feature: human-associated habitat; material: faeces | place: China | collected 2012 | reverse complement strand
TGGCTTCCGCCGCATACACCTGCCCGATGATGCCCGCGGCGTCCTCGCCGGAAATGTCCGGCGTCAGGCAGGCCGCAAACTTCGACAGGGGAAGCGCGAAACCGTGTTGTTCCGCCTGAGCCTTTGCCGTGGCCTCCACCAGCGCGATGCGGTCGGCTTTGGCCTGTTCCATCCGGCGGGTTTCTTCGCACTCCCGCTTGTATGCGGCGATGATCCGTTTGATATCCTCGTGGATCTCGGCTTGCCTCGTGGATTTGTTCAGCCATGAAGGGTTGATGGGGATGTCCAGTTCCGGCACGCCTTCACAGCTCTTGATGTTGTCGACGACAAACTGGACGGCTGCGCGTCGGCCTTCACGGTCGCGCCGCTCGAAGTCCTTGACCTGCGTGTCCAGCGCAGCGCGGGCATCCACGATGCGGGCGATCAGCGCCTTGACCTCGGCGTCGAACCCGTCCAGCGGCCCGGCAATCCGCCGCTTGATGTCCTTCCGGGCGTTGTCCATCCGTTCCCTGAGCCTGTTCAGCCCCGCCATTTCGTTTTTGATGGCGGGCACGTCGGCTTCCTGTACCTCCAGCCCCGCATACTGGGCTAGGACGGTATCCAACAGCGTGGACACGGCGTCCTTGTCCCATGTGATGACCAACGGCGTCGCGGTGACGTTCAGGTCCAGCAGGGCGAGCCCGGCGGGTTGCTCCTGCGCGGGCGGGAGGGCTTCCAGAATTTCTGCGGTCTGTGCCATATTCTATCCTATTGGTTTTGCCTAAAAAGGCACGTCATCGAGGCCGGAGGCTTCGGAAGGGAAGGCGGGGCCGAGGTCTTCATAGTCGGCGGAGTGCCGCCTCTGTGTCTGGCGTCCGCCTCCCTGTCGGCCCTGTTGCCCGTCGCCGTCCGCCTTGCGGTCGAGGAACTGGACGCGCTGCCCCTGAATCTCGGTGACGTAGCGGTCCTGCCCTTGCTGATCCTGATACTTGCGGGTGGAGAGCCTGCCCTCGATGAACACGAGGCTCCCCTTGGCGAGGTACTGCGAACAGGTTTCGGCCTGCCGGTCCCAGAAGACGACCTTGTGCCATTCCGTCTTGTCGACCTTCTCGCCCCGGTCGTTGGTGTAGCCCTCATCCGTAGCCACGTTCAGGCTGCATACGGGCTTTCCGGCCTGGGTGTAGCGCATCTCGGGATCGCGCCCGAGCCTTCCGATGATCATCACCTTGTTGAGGCTGCTCATACAATCTCCTGCTGAGGGAAAGAAAAGCCCCGCCTGATTATCAGGGCGGGGCTGTTGTTACGCGGCGCATTCCTTGTCCTGCGCTTCGATCTTGCGCTGCCGTTCCCGGTAGGCGGCGTAGATGGCCCCACTGTCCGGGTGGTTTTCCGGGATGCCGAGCCGGGTTGCCGCCTCCTTGAGCGCGGTTACGGTTTCCGCCGCTTCAAAGGCGGCGATCACGGCGTCCAGCGGCACGAATTCGGGCGGGGTTCCGGCTTCGGCTTCGGCCTTGGCCTCGATCTCCCGGCGCTTCTTGCCGAACATGTTCTTGACCGCCTCGTAGTCCGGGTGTTCCTCAGTAATCCGATGGCGGTTGTAACAGGCGACGAACCCCGCACAGTCCCGTACTTCGCTCAACTCCTTGGCGAGGGCGGCGAGATCCACGCGCTCGGGCTTGGACTGCGGGGCTGGCTCGGGAACGTTACGCCGGGGCTGTTCCCGGTCATCGTCCCGCCTCCATGCGCCTTCCCCGTCGTCATCGTCGTCGGCCACCACGCCGACCAGCGCCGAAAGGGAATAGCGCCGGGCGTAGGTGATGGCGCTGCCCATTGATTGGATGGCGTTCTTGGAGCCTGTATTATCGTATGGCATCCTGCATTCCGATGCCAGCCATTGCCCCGACTCGTACATCAACATGGTCCTGACGTGCGCGACTCCCTCAGTAGGGAGGACAATCTGGGCGATGGAGAGGCCGTGCTTCGGGAGCACCTTGCGGACGGCGTCGATCATTGCCGTCAGGTCAGCGTATTTACGCGAGAGCTTCCCCTTTTCCCCAATGGCTGCCGTGGCGTTCTTCTCTGCGGGCTCAAGCTCTCCCTGCGCGGCGGCTACAGGCGGGACTCGGAACTCGACAAGATGCTGTTCGACCGGGCCGTCTCTCTGCTCAATGTGGGCGGCGTAAGCCAGGAGCATTGGGACACGTTCGTGGTCGCCAGCTCCAACGCCCTCATGAGCACGGAACCGGGCGGCATCACCGCGCAGTACGTGGAGCCGTCGGGCACCGCGTTTCAGGCGCAGGCCGAGGCCCTTGCCCGCGACGAGGCCAGCGTGCGGGAAATCGCCCTTCGTATGGTCCGTCCGCAATCCGCCGTGGGAGAATCCGCCGAGTCCAAGGCCATCGACAAAACACAGCTCGACACGCAGCTTGCCAGCTTCGCCCGGCGCAGCGGCAGCGCGGAAGCCCTCTGCTGGAAAATTGCCGCCCGGTGGCTTGGAGCTGAGGAGGACGGAATCAAGGCGAAATACAACGAGTCGTATGATGTGGGCGAGGCGACGGTGAAGATCAAGGGGCAGACGCCCGTGAAGAAAAGCCAAGAGTGACGCGAAAGCCCCGGCAGTCTGGGCTGGCCGGGGCTTTCATCGCCTGAAACGGGGGATTTTATACATTGTGACATTATCTGGGATTCGGCGAAAACTCAGTGAACCCAAAGAAAAACTCGGCGCCTCCTTTTTTCTGTCATGAAATACACGAAGCTTTTAAAAAGTATAAATCATAGACAACGTACACTTGAAATTATTCTTGTTCGCTTCGTAGCCCACGCTGTTTTTCCATAGAGCTTCATCCATATCCAGCCGAATATATCCCAGTTCCCAGTATAAGGAGAGATTTTCGTAAATCTTGTATGACGAGTCCACATTGACCTCGAACGCTTTATCCTCTGTAGTCAGATAAAGCATACTGTACATAGTGTCCTGTGGGTTGGTGACGGACTTTTCCCGAACCATTTGCGTATTGTTGGTACCTTGATAGTATACTACCCGAACTGTATGCTTGAGGTCCTCCAAGAAGGAAATATCGGAAAGTTGCGCCATGACCGCCCATGTGCCAGACAACCCGTACCCCATAGTCTGGGCCGCGCCGCCATAGTAGGTTCCGTCAAATCCGTAGGAGGTCACGTACACATCAGGATCGAGAGACGGCATGCGTTCCGATCCGTTCCACGGGTTGGCGTCGTCCCCGGAAGCATACCAAAACAACAGACCCGGCGTGACGTTCTCCATCTTGTATTCAGCGAGAAAAGCCGCATACCAGCCGGAACGCTTCACATCGATCTTCCTTCCGTTTACGGGTGCAGAGCCGATATCCACACTGCCATAAGCCGCGTCGAAAGCGAAACGGAAGGGATCCAGTACAGTCAGTTCGGAAGCGACGCCGCCAAACCATGCGTCCCCGTGGGCATCGTCAGACAGGGACACGATGGAGGGCGTAGCAAGCTGGGGCAGGAGGCCCGCCGCTGCCACTTCTAAGTCGCCCGCGCTGCCGTGCAGGCTATCGCGGCCGATGATGCCGTACATCCCCCAAGGGATAACCTTAAGTCCTTCAAGCGACAGAGGTAGCGTGACGCCGATGAAATCCATCGCATCATGGGGGTCCCTCTTCCCCGTTTCCTCGGATGCGTTGTCGTTGCCCGGACGGATCCAGAACAATGTGCCTTCCACGTTTTCAGAAAAGCGGTTGGAAATGGATATGCCCGCCCCATCACCATCAAGTATAGGCGATCCCGTGCCTGTAAACGTCGGGAGAGTATACGGCTGAAGCCCCATACGAACCCTCGTCTCGGTTTTGGGGACACTCCAATCAACATAGCTCCAGCTCACCTTGACCTGCTTTCCGTCCGTACCGAGGGATGCGCCATCCCTGGAGACACCCCAGTTCTGGTGTCCGACTTCAAGAAAAACCACGCCCTTGAGGGATTCCGAGACAACCGCTTCAATAGTGGTGCGCAGCCGGCTGGCGGCTTTGAAGTTGTCATCGCCATTTCCTTTGGTGAAATTGCGGTCAGCCCAAGAAAGACGGTGCTGGGACAGGCCTTTGACTTTGAAGTCCACGGCTTGCGCTGCCGTCGCGGTACTCAGAATAAGCCCGGCGGCGAGGAAAAGTGCTATAAGTCGCTTCATGTTACTTTCCTTGATTAAGCGTTTCTCATGGCCTTGCCACGCCGATAGATAAGCAGGCTTACAATCGAGCCGATGAGGCTGATCATTGCGAGGAAATAAAAGATAATCCTGTACCCTTCGTTACCGTAGACATCGAGCCAGTGTCCGAACAGGGGCGAGAAAATGCCGTCGGGCAGGTAACCGAGCAAACTGATCACGCTGACCGAGATGCCGGTGTACTGCGGTGGAATGCGTACTTCTTCCATACAGGAGAACATGATAGTGTACACCACCAGCCCAAAGAAGCTGAACATCATGGTGAGTAGGATGATCATAGTGCTGGAGGTGCCCGCAGGCAGGCGGAGAAGCACGAACAGCATCCCTATGAGGAGAAGGAAGCACACCATGAGGATCTTGGCGGTGGATCCTATCTTGTCTGAAATATAGCCGCTAAAGGGCCCGGTCAGAATGCGGAGGCCGAAAGCCCGGATAGTGCCGAGTATGGCCCCGAAGGTGATGGATACGCCGAGTACGTTCGTCGTATAAGGCGTCATATAGGCGATACCGATGTACATGCCGTAGCCGCAGAAGATCAGAATGACCATCATCCATACGGCGGGGAGCTTCATAACCGTAAGCGCGCTCTTGAAGGGATTCTCCTCCGGGACGCTGACGCTCTGGTTGTACTCAGTCTTGTCGTCGACAAACATGGCCACGGCGATCAACGCGAGCACCGCGATGACGGCCTGTCCGTACAGCATATAGTGGAACCCCTGAATCCGGTCGTCGACGCTGGAATAAAGTGCCGCCCCCGCAAAGCCGATAAGGGAAGAGAAGATGCCAGTAGCCCCATAGAAGGTACCGAACATGCGCCCCTGCTCCTCTTTGCTTCCCGTGTCACGGACGGCCTTGATGAGCGTCGGCCACTGGATCATGTTGGCGGAAACGGCGAGCAGCGCCCAGATGAGCAACGCCATCACATACGATGTGTGTACGGCGAAAATCGTATTGAGAGCGGCCATCATCGCCAGCGAGATGATCAGAAGCTTCTTCGGCGATCCGCGGTCGGCCAACACTCCGCCGGGTATGTACAACAGCATCCCCACGCCGGTGAAAATTGTCATGAGCAGGCCAAGCTCATTGTTGGTGGCCTGTGTAGCTTCACGAATGACATCATAAAATTTAATATGCACATAGGGGAGCGCCATTGATGCGGAAAAGGTGATTCCCAGAGCCAATAGGCGCATGTATTTGGTAAAGTTCGTCATGACAGTCCTTTCGGCCGAGGCCGCCGTTAGAGGGCACCGTAGGCGAGCACATCCCCCACGATAGTAGCCGCTATTTCAATGTCCTTAAGATGCATGGGATCGACAGCAAGCGGGTTTTCGTCGAGAATGACAAAATCCGCGAACTTACCCGGTTCGATGCTGCCTTTGACTCCCTCTTCAAAACCCTGCCGAGCGGCATTGATGGTGATGCCCTTGAGCGCTTCCAAAACAGGGATGCCCTGCTCGGCCTTGCCGAGATCCCGCCCCCCATAACTGAGGCGGTTGACAGCCGACCAGACTAGAAGGAGGGGATCGATGGGAGTGACGAAGGTGTCGTTATGGAGGGTAAAGGGAAGGTTGCAGCGCAGGGCGTCGCCCGTCGGGCTCATGCGTACGGCGCGTTCCGGCCCCATAAAGATAGCGTAATGCCGATCCCCCCAGAAATAGGTATGGGTAATGAAGAATGACGGTATCGCCTCGAGGCGGGACATGCGTTCAATCTGATCGGACCGTGCCATCTGGCTATGGATGACGATGAACCGGGTATCGTCGCGAGGAGACTGGCGCTGCGCTTCTTCATAGGCGTCGAGGGCTACATCGATGGCAGCGTCACCGTTGCAGTGGACTGCGATCTGGCGTCCATTACTGTGCAAATCGATGATGCGCTGCCGAAGCCACTCCAAGTCGTTGGACGGATATCCCACATATCCGGGTTTGCCTTCCGGTGTCTTATGGTAGGGTTGGCTCAAAAAGCCTGTATACGCCTGAATGGAGCCATCTGCTGATAGCTTTGTGGCCCCCATGACGAGCTTACCTTCTTCGTCCAACGGTGTGCCGGAAGGAACATCCGGAAACACGCGCCCATACTCTTCAAGGCTGATGTCCTGCCCGAGCGGGTAGAGGACAAGGCGGAGTTTGAGGGTACGCCTCTTCAAGGCTTCGCCCATGAGCGGAAACCAGTTTGGATCAGCCACCCACCCCTCTTGTGCCGTGGTGCATCCCTTGGCAAGGTACATGTCGGAGCCCGCCGACAAGGTGTCGAGAAACTGATCCTGATCCAGCTGAGGCACTAACGCCAGCACGGGACAGTGGCTTGCCTCGATTACGCCGGAGGGCTCTCCTGAGGCGGAACGCCGGATCACGACGTTCTCGGGATCAGGCGTGTCGCGCGTAATCCCCGCCAAGCGCAGCGCCGCCGAGTTCGCCGCTGTGACCCAGCCAGAAATATGCTGGATGACGATGGGATGCTTGGTGCTGACGGTATCCAGATCTACCCGTGTCGGGTGGCGCATTTCCTTGATCATGGTGTCGTCATACCCCCAACCGACGATCCATCCCCCTTCGGGGGTCCTCCCTGCACGCTCGCCAAGCAACCGGAGCATATCTTCAATGGATTCCACAGGCCCAAGAGGCTTGCTGTTGATATTGACCCATGGAGTCCGGGCCGCATTGTCGATGAAATGGCTGTGCGCGTCGATGAAGCCGGGTAGCATGGTCCTGCCGCGCAGATCGACGAAGCGGGATTCCGCGCCACACAGCGCCTTCATGTCGGACAGAGCGCCCACACCGATGATGACGCCCCCAGCCACGGCCACGGCTTCAGCCTCAGGCTGTGCGGGATTCATCGTCAGAATGGTTCCATTGCCGTAAACTGTATCCGCAATCTGCGGAACCGCGCCTGTGCCTTCTCGTATTGCCATAACGATCCTCCTTGTGGAAAACGGTACAGGGGAGTTCGGTCATGGAACACACTACGGACGACAGTTCTCCCGGACAATCCGGCCCGCACCTTAGAGATGAAGGATAAACACCGTATTGTTTCGGAAAAGATTTCGGCTTATCTAAGAGGGGAACCGACGGAGGTGCTCCATGTCCGTATCCATCGTTATCGCGGAGGATCACGCCCTGTTCCGCAGCGGCCTGAAACAGCTTCTTCTGCTGGGAGAAGGGCTGGAAGTCATCGGTGAAGCTGGAGACGGTTTTGAGGCCGTGACCGTGACCGTGGCAGGCAGGCCGGATCTGTTGCTGCTCGATCTGTCCATGCCGGGCAGGGACGGTCTGGAGGTCATCGCGCATATCCGCAAAGAATGCCCCGACACCCGCATCCTTATCATTTCCATGCACGCCACTTCCATGCACATCCGCGCGGCTTTCAAGGCTGGCGCGCACGGCTATCTCCTCAAAACGGCAGACCGCCAGGAATTCCTCTTTGCCATCCAGTCCGTGCTCCGGGGCAATCGGTATGTCAGCACGGAACTGACTGGTACCATGATCGACTGGTGCGTAGGAGAACAAACGGAAGAGATAGCATCTCCGTTGGATCAGCTCACCCAGCGGGAACGCGAAATTCTCAAGCTCGTGGCCGAAGGCTGTTCCAACAAGGAAATCGCCGCCCGTCTAAGCGTCGCCGAGAAAACAGTCGTCACCCACAGGACGAATTTCATGCGTAAGCTGGGGCTGCGCAATGTCCGTGAAGTCACGATGTTTGCTCTGGAATGCGGCCTTATCGATATGAAGAGGCGGTGAACAATGCGCAGTATGCTCTGGGCGCTGTGCTGCGCTGCATTCCTCTGGGCGTTTTCCTGCCCCGCCTCCGCCGCTGGCATAAAGGAAATCGTCGTTGCCATCGAATCCACCCCCCCCCATTTCAATCCCGCGCTGTTGTCGGGGAGTACGGTAGCAACCGTGGGGGCCCAGCTCTATGCTGGCCTGACAAGGGTGGACGCGGCGGGAAACGCCATGCCCTACCTCGCGAAATCATGGAAAGCCAGCCCGGACGGACGCAGCGTCCGTTTCGAGCTGAGGGAAAACGCGTTCTTTCATGATGGCCACCCTATCACGTCGGGCGACGTCGCCTATTCCATCCTTATGAGCCGCGAGTACCATCCTTTCCGACCGATGCTCGAATCCGTGACGCGTGTGGATACGCCATCCCCGCACACCGTCATAGTCCGGCTCTCCCGTCCGTTTCCCCTGCTGCCGAAAGTGCTCGTGCCGGCGCTGGTGCCTATTCTTCCTCGGCACGTATTCGATAACGGGCACCCTTTACCCACTCATCCCGCCAACAAGAAAGCCGTCGGATCAGGCCCGTTCATGCTGGAATCCTTTACCCCGGATCGCTCCATCCGGCTTGTGCGGAACCCTCGCTTTTTTCTGCCAGATAGACCGATTGCGGACAGACTGACGTTCCGCATTTTCTGGGATCAAGGAGAAATCCCTCTCGCCCTTGCCTCCGGAGAGGTGGACGTATACCTCTTCGCCTCGTGCATTCAGTTGCGGCGTTTCCTCGACGGCTACAAATTCGCGCCGTTTACCGTCCTGCCGCTGGGCAACCTCCATCCGTACACAGTACTTTCCTACAACCTGCGTCAGAAGCCTTTCTCCGATCGCAAGGTGCGGCGGGCCTTCGCGCTCGCCATCGACAGAAACTTCCTTGCGGATCGCCTCCTGCATGGCATGGTGAAGCCTTTGTCAGGTCCCTTCCCTCCGGGGGCACTTTTCTATACACCGCTCCCCGCGCCGCACGATATTGCGGAAGCCAACCGTCTGCTCGACGAGGCAGGCTACCCGCGCGGCAAAGATGGTAAACGTTTCTCCATTATTGTGGACTATTCGCCGGATTCCCCCCTGCCCCGCGAACTTTTGCGCCTGCTTCAGTACGAACTCGCCGCACGGCTTGGCATCGAAGTCCGCACACGCGACTCGGAAAGCGTTTCCGATTGGATGCGCCATGTCGTGACCGGAGACTATCAGGTAGTGCTGGACGAATTATTCGCTTGGTATGATCCAGTGATTGGGATTCACCGCCTCTACAGCAAGAACAACAGTGACCGGGGGATCGTGTGGACGAATTCCGGGGGATACGCCAACGATACGGTTGAGGCACTGATGCAACAGGCCACTGAGGAGGCCATCCCCCTCAGACGGCAAACCTTATACGATCGGTTGCAGCGCGAACTTGTCGAAGACAATGCCCTACTGTGGTTGACGACTAGCCCGTACGCGCTGGTTGCGCAACCGTCCCTGCGCCATCTGGAACAACTTGGGCTCGGGCTTATGTCCCCGCTAGATGGGATCGAGAAGGTGCCTTCCCTTTTTCTGGGAGGAAATCCATGAATCTGCTCCGCCACCCGTTGGGTCTTGCCAGCATGGCCAGTCTCCCCCTGCTCCTGTTTGCGACGGCGTTCGTACTGCTGGCTGGTGTGTTGCTATTCGCCTTCCGTGACATCAACGCCATGTTGGAACAAGCCGCCGAACAGAAAATCCCCGTCCTGACCCAGACGACCGCGCTTGTCCGCGAATGCGAATGGCTCCGCGGCATGATGTTCCGCTTGATGCAGACGGACAGCGAACTGGTGCGCGAAGCCATTATCATTACCCTAAAGGAACGTATTGATGAAGCAGGGGAAATGGCATCCCGGCTGGAAGCCATCGGGCTGTACAAGGATAAGGTGGAAAGCTTGAAGGAACAGCTCTCGTCGCTTGATGGAATCGCCGACGACGTGAACACTCTGATTACCAGATGGATCATATTGCGGGAACAGCGCCAGAATCAGGTCAAGAGCCTGCGATCGCTTTCGGAGGAACTCATCGCACTGGACGTTTCCGGGGTAGAGCAGCTGGAAGCGTGGAAGCAAGGAGCCTACAGAATCCTCTCACTACTTCTCGTATTGAGCACGGACCTAGATGTGCCCTACGGCCTACGTGTGACCTCCGAGATGTACGAATGGGTACGCAACGTCAGGGCCGATCTGTCGCGTGTCCCGTCTACTCCGCATATCTCGGGGATGGTGGAAGCAGCCAATCACCTGTATGACAAACTCATCCTGTGCGCACAGGGCGAAAACGGCATTATCCCGTCATTCAAGCGCCAGCACGCCGTCTCACAGCAATTCGCCGCTTTGACCATCCGTATGGATGCACTGTCCGAATCTATCATGATCGTAGCGGGACAACTTATGGCACAGGCCAAAACCGACGCCGAGCACGCACGGGACGGCTTTTCCGAGCGGGTGTCCGGGCTTTCAGGGTTACTGTACGGCTTCGTCGTGCTGGTGCTGGCGGTCATCGCGGCGACCTATCTATACCTCGCGCGTCACGTCATCCGGCCCGTCATTAGGCTCAACAACTGTATGCGTCTGCGAACACAGGGATTTTCTGCCAACATCCCATATGACGGAGCATGGGAAATCCGTGAGATGGCCCGATCCGTATTCTATTTCGTATCCGAGATAGAACACAGAGAGCACGAATTACGAGAATCCCACGCAGGGCTGGAAGAGCAAGTAGCAACCAGGACGGCAGAACTGAAACGCCTGTCCAACCGCTTGCTTCAGGCGCAAGAGGAGGAACGGTTCAAACTAGCGGCGGAACTGCACGACGACATTGGAGCAACAATGGGCGTGATCAAGTTCGGTATTGAACGGGCACTTTTGATGCTCGACAGGCCAGACGCCATCAAAGTGCAAGAACCGCTTAACGAGGCCGTCGATCTGGTCAAGGGGCTGGCGCGCCAGCTCCGGCGCATCCAAAATGAATTACGCCCGGCCCATATCGATGTAGGTCTGCTTACTTCGCTGGAATGGTTCTGCAAAGACTACCAAGGAGCGTATTCCCACTTGCGGCTGGATCTCGCCGCCGATGTGGACGAAAACGACATTCCCATGACGCTGCGTATCGTGCTTTTCCGGGTTATTCAGGAAAGCCTGAACAATATCGCCAAACACAGCGGGGCAACATCCGTCAAGATCCGTCTGCAAAAACAAGGGAACACACTGAAAGTCAGCGTTACGGATAACGGCGTAGGCTTCGACATTACAGCGGCTATGGGAATGCAGGAAACGGGACGTGGCCTAAAAAGTATGCGGGAACGGGTGGAGCTAAGCGGAGGAACATTTATAATACGGAGCAAGCCCAATAAAGGTACCCAACTTACTGCCTGTTGGGAAAATTAACTAGAAAATCGTATAGTTACAATCGGTTCAGGCTGACTCCCGCCTCTGCGGAGAGGATCGCAAGCTGACGGTGCATCTCAGGCGTCGTGCGGACGACAAAGTTCCCGGAAAACTTGCGAAGGGAAAGCGGCTCAGGGATCGGCTCCTTGTTCGCTTCCATGTCCTTCAACGTATCCGAGACAAGCCGGACGATTCCATGCAAGGCCGCGTCCTGTTCCTCTTCCAGCCATGACAAGCTGGGAAACTCGGCGCACAGCCCCACAAACTCCTGATCCTCTTCCGACCAAATGACGCGATAGGTATACTTTTTCATAGCTACTGAAGGGAAGCCTGTACAGCCCGATGCGGGATGATCCGCATGAACTCCTGCCCCTTTTCAGAAGGCAGGCTTCATACTGCGCCTGCAAGTTGATCCACATCTCCATGTCAGTTCCGAAATACCGGGCCAGACGCATGGCTGTATCCGTACTGACGCCGCGCTTTTCGTGCAGGATTTCATGAATCCGTGTGGCGGGGATGCCGAGGGCGATGGCAAGGGCATTCGCGCTCAAGCCGAGCGGGGCCATATATTCTTCGCGGAGAATTTCTCCGGGATGGATAGCAGCGCACATGTCTATCCTTCTCAAACCGCCTGCACGGACTGCTTCAGGCTGTCCACGATAAACTGATTGATACTCTTTCCCGAAGCAGAGGCGGCAATAGCGACAGACTGGTACGTCTCGGGATCGAGCCGCAAGGCAAAGCGTCCTGCCTGCTTCTTGGGGGCGATCCCCTTTTCCGCGCAGACCTCCAGAAAGACTTCCAGCGAGATTTTACCTTCGCGCTTCAGCCCTTCCAAATCGGAGGCGTAAAAATCCGCCGCGCCGTTGAGTCCGACGAACTCACCCCGGAACATCTCGATTTCCGGGTCATAGGCAATGACGGCCTTGTAGCCGTCTTCAAATGTCATGACATTATTCATGGTTTCACTCCGTGGCTTTCCAACCAGATACGCACGCTTGCAACCGCTCCTTTGTCCGTGGTCGGCGCGGGATGCGGGCGATGAAACACTCGCACTTCCCCGAACAGCACTACAGCGATGCGAGAACCAGCACGTTCGCTTACTTCCGCGCCAAGCTCCACAAACAAGGCCTCAATATCCGCCCATCTGATGCTCCCCGAAACGGGGCGGGCGAATATCTGTTTCAGGGTCATCTGGTGTTTCTTTTTCATGCCCTTATGATATTATTTTTTGACATCATGTCAAGAGGTATTCTTTTCTCCCCGCACACAAAAACCTTCCAACAATCCCTTGCGGCGCATCCGGGGCACGGGTCTATACTCATGCCCAATTATGCGGGCCTGCCCGCCTATCGTGGCGTGATGCCAAGGAATGCCCCGGCGCGAAGCTCAACCCGAACCGAGAAGGATATCATGAAACTCAAGCTCGACGAAAACGGCCATGTGGTGGTGAAGGACGGCTTCCCTGTATGGGTTGCCGAAGACGGTGCGGAGATTGCGTATAACGTCCCCGACCTCGTGAACAAAATTTCCGCCGTCAACGCGGAATCCGCCGGACGGCGCAAGGACATCGACGCCCTGACCAGCCAGCTCAAGGCGTTTGACGGCATTGACCCGGAAAAGGCCAAGGCCGCCCTGGAAACCGTCGCCAACCTTGACGCCGGGAAGCTCATCGACGCGGGAAAAGTCGACGACCTCAGATGGAAATCAAGAAGTCCTATGACGGAAAGATTTCCGATCTCGAAAAGGCCCTCGCCGACTCCAAGAAGGATTCCGCCGACAGGCTGGCCGCCAAGGAAGCCTCCATCCGCACGCTGCTGGTCAAGGGCATCTTCGATTCCAGCGCGTTCCTGAAGGACAAGACCGTGCTTCCCTCCGACGTGGCCTACGCCTCGTTCGGCAGGCATTTCGAGGTGAAGGAGGAAAACGGCGAGCTGCGCGTGGTCGCCACCATGAACGACCAGCCCATTTTCAGCCGCTCCGATCCCGGCACCTTCGCCGCGCCCGAAGAGGCGCTTGAGGCCATCATCGACAAATACCCCATGAAGGACCGCATCCTGAAGGCCCCGGACGGCGGCTCCGGCAGCCATCCCAATGCCGCGTACGCCCCCGGCGCAAAAATCATCCCCAAGGGCGAAGTAACCGTCGCGGCCCAGTAGCCGCGCGCACCAAGAGGATTTTTCCATGAACGATCTGTCCAAAGTCGTCGACAAGCTGCTCGCACAGGGCCTGCTTGCCCTGCGCGGCACCTGCGTCATGCCCCGCCTCGTGAACTCGGACTACAGCAACCTTGCCGCGCAGCAGGGGGCCAGCATCGACGTGCCCATCCCCTCCGCGATCAAAGCACAGGCCGTCACGCCGGGGGCCACTTCGCAGGACACGGGCGACATCAGCCCCGTGTCCGCCACCATCAAGCTCGACCGCTGGATGGAAGCGCCTTTCTACCTGACCGACAAGGATCTGATGGAGGCCAATCGCGGCGTCATCCCCATGCAGGCCAGCGAAGCGGTCAAAGCCATCGCCAACGACGTGAACGCCACCCTGCTCGGCTTGGGCCGCAAGTTCTACGGCATGGTCGGGACGCCCGGCACCACGCCCTTCTCCACCGTGGTCGACGCCACCAACGCCCGCAAGGTGCTGAACCGCCAGCTTGCCCCGGTCAATGATCGGCGCATGTGCTGGACCCCGACGCCGAGGCCGCCGCGCTCGGCCTGTCCGGGTTCGCGGACGTGAGCAAGTCCGGCGACGCGCGGCCCATCATCGACGGGACCATCGGGCGCAAGTACGGCTTCGACTGGGCGATGGACCAGCAGGAGCCCTCTTTCGAGGCCAGCGTCATGACCGAAGGCGCGCTCACCGTGAACGGCGCGGAACCCAGCGACGCCGTGCCTCCGGCGGGCGATTACCCCGAGTTTCGGGGCGACGTGTCGGCCGCCGTGGAACAAGCCATCGCCAAAGTGGGGGCCGACGCGGAATTGTTCAGCATCACAAGCGATCTCGACTATATGCCTTTCCTTGAGGCCGGATGGTCCGAGCAGGCCCCCGCGGGCTTCATCGCCCTTACCTTCCGGGAGGCCGCGGAACAGCTCGGGCAAATGGCGAGGGAAGCCTGATGTACGCGAGCCTCTTCGATCTCTACGCCGTGCTGGACGCCCTGATCTTCCAGACGGTCGGCGCCGACGCCCACATCCTTCCAATGGGGCAAAAGACCACGCCTTCACCCGATCAGGTGCTCGTCGCCCGCAAGCTGAACATGGGCAAGAGCTTCCGTGGGGAACTCGGCGGGCCGGACGCCCTCTCCAAGCGCGTGGGCGTCTATGTCGTCACGCTGTCCCTGCCCCGGACATGCCCGTCCCCGCGGGCTACGCCTTGCAGGGGCGCATCGAAAACGCCTTCCGCCGTACCGCCCTCCCCTTGCCTTCCGGCGGGGAACTCCGATGCGAGGAAACAACGCTACAGGAGCCAGGAACGGGACAGGATGGGCGCTATACCCTGTCCGTCACCGTCGATCTGCACACCTTTTATACGACTCAGAGGAGCAAAGCATGAGCGAAAACACCTGCCCGAACGTCGCCCTTTCCCGAAACCAGAATATGTGGGTGGTGAAGGAGAGCGCGGACAAAACGCTCGAATTCCCAGCCGTGACCGACATTATCAACGTCACCGCCGATGTGTTCGCCAATCAGGAAATCCCAACCTCCGACAGCAAGGAAAAGGCGAATACGCTCAATAAACTGAACGTGTTCAACAGCAGTGCCAGCCCCGCCACCGCCAACTTCGGCATGTACCTGCGCCCCACCGCTCTGGATGCCCCCATGCAGGGGGACGCACTCATGCAGGCGCTTCAGGGCAAGCTGGCGGCACCCTTCACCGGAACCCTTGCCGACGCCCTCACGGACAGCGACGCGCAGCTTGTCGTCACCGTGACGTCGGGCCATGTCCCTCTGCGCGGCGTCATCGAAGTGACCAGCACCCCGTCAGGCAAGGAATTGATCCGTTACCACAAAGCTGTGAAAGACGCCGCCAGCCCCGGCAAATGGCTCCTCTCCGAACTGACCAGAGGGTACAAGGGCACCACGGCGGCGTCCGGCGCGTCCGGTGCCGCCGTCTCCCTGAAAAGCCGGGCCTTCGTACAAGCCCTGTGCCGCCCCAACGTTTCCGCATGGATCGTCATCGACAAGACGTTGCAAGCCGTGCAGGGCTGCCACGTCACGGACGCCAGCATCTCCGCCACCAAGGAAGGGGCCGTGGAGCTGACCGGGACGCTCACCGGATGCCGGGTCTTCAACGCCAGGCCTTCCTCTGTGGGGGCTGAGGCGCAGGCTTCCGCGGCTTCCATCGTCGTCGAGGACGCGAAGGTCTTCTTTACTGGGCAGAAAATCCAGAACACCACCAAGTCGGACGACAATTCCGGCAAGGGCTACGCCGTGACAGCCGTGGACGAACGGACGAACACGCTGACCGTCGCGCCCGGCATCTCCGGCGCATGGGCCGTGGATGACGTGGTAACGTGGTGGATGCCCTACGGCCCCGCCATCGGCAATGAACTGGAAAACGCCGATTCCGTTATCCGCATCGACGGGACAGCCGGAAAAATGCGCTCCTGCACCATCAAATTCTCCACACCCACGGAGTTTACCGACGAGCTTGGCGACCGCTTCCCCGGCCAGCCCATCGACACCATGCGGGCCTCCAGCGTGGATTTTGAATACTACATGCGCAACGACGCCGCCAAACGGCTCAGGGAAGGCAGCGAGGGCAAGGAAGTCCGTTTCGACGCGGAATTCGGCAGCGAGGAAGGCCGCAAGCTCGTCGTGTCCTGCCCCCGCATCAAGAACAAGATGCCCGGCATCAACGGCGATTCCGCGACTGTCACCCTTTCGCAATCCTCCGACATCCTCGGCGTCGGCCTTGAGGACGCCGTGGAAATCATCCTCGAATAGCTCCGGCTCCCACCGCCTCCTTTTCCGGCGGGGCCATTCTTCAACCACCACTTCAACTTTCAACCAAAGGATCAACATCATGAAATTCGTGAACGACGCCACAGCCAAGGATACCGCCTTCATCAAATGCTTTCCCGATGATTCCGGCGTGTACGCCCGCGTCCTGACGGAAGCCGAGCTGGATACCATCCGGGTCAAGTCCCGCACCTTCAACGGTAACGAAAAGCGCACACCCGAACTCATGGATCGCCGCTTTAAGATCCTGCACCTGCAACGCGCCCTCTCCGGCTGGGAAGGGCTGGAATTCGAGGACGGCTCGCCCATCCCCTTTTCCAAGGAGATGATCAAGGAACTGTGGGAAGTGAACCCCAGCCTCATGGGCATCATCTATTCCTGCGTGTCCAGCGAACTCTCTTTCGTGAAGGCGGCGGAAGAAAAAAACTCCGTGACTGGTGCGGACGCCTAGCGGACAACGCGCCAAGCTGCGACGAATGCCGGGAGATATGGGCGCTCGACGGACTGGAACCTCCCTGCGGCGCCTGTACCTCATCGGAAACGGAACTCCTGCCCGACAACCTGCAATCCATGCATATCTGGCAAATCTGCGACATCCACGCTCGCGACTTCGTAGGCATGGCCGGGCAAGCCCGCCCCATCCGGCTTGAAGCCGTCCACGTCGAATGTGATCGCACGGACGACCCGGAAGGGAATTTCCAGAAGGTCATGCTCATTGAGGCGGTTCTGTTCCCGGTGCGGTATTTAAAGAAATGACATTAACCCAAGGGGTTCATATGGACATGTTGAAAATTTTTGAAAAAGCGGAATTCGGCGAAGTCAAAGTGATGCGCGACGAAGTCGGTGATCTCCTGTTCGTAGGAAAGGACATTGCGAAGGCGCTGGGGTATCCCGAAAGCAGCCTCACCAACATACCCGTCTTTTCCAGTCTGTACCGGACGAATGGAAGGGTAGGAAACCGATTCCGCCCCTTGGCGGTGAACAGGAAATGCTCGTCGTTTCCGAAGCTGGCCTCTATTTTTTCTTGCCCGTTCGGGCAAACCGAAAGCCCTACCGTTCCAGAAATGGCTGGCAGGAGATGTTGTTCCTTCCATCCGCAGGACAGGCAGCTACAGTACGCCGCAGACGGAAGACGAGATCTTGTCTCAGGCCGTCACCATCGCCGCCGGGCGGCTCGGGATGCTCAGCCAGGCCGTAGAGCTTCAGGAGCAAATCGTCCTTGATGCCCAAAGGTCGAACTTGCCGAAGCGATCATGGAGACGGAAGAATGCGTTTCCATCAACCAGTTCGCCAAAATCCTGAAGCAGCGCGGGTTGGACATCGGGGGGAACCGCCTCTACCGCGACCTACGCAGGGACGGCTACCTGATGCGCCGCAAGGGAACCAACTGGAACATGCCCACGCAGCGGATGATGGACAAGGGCTATTTCCGCGTGGTCGAGCGCATGACCGAAGCCGAAGATGACTATCAGTTCGTCACCGTCACCACGATGATCACCGGGGCGGGGCAGTACCACCTGCTTGCCCACTTCCTCGACAAGTACGGTGTGCGCCGCCAGCTTTCCCTGTTCGGGGGGAGACGGCATGGACGCGGGTGCGTCGCCATGTCCGCATAGCCATTTCTCTTCTTGGGGAACAAAAGGCCGGGTTCCGCATGGGGCCCGGCCTTTCGTTGTGCTGAGGAGCCTGGTTCGCTATCCCCCTCTGCTCTACATTGCCTACATGATGTTAAAAAACTCGTTTGTTGATAATATGAATAAAGATTACCATTTTTTCATATAAAGTACCATGTTATAGTGTAATAGCATAAAAGCTTGGTGGTGGATGAGACAAAAAATCATAACATTGGGTAAGATTACGGAAAGCCGTTTCAAGTTCAACACATTGAATGTCAATTATACCAAAATTATCGTCAAAAATGAGCATTGAATTATTAATATGTTTACAAAGAGAAATAGCGTGAGAAACTATATTACCATTGCTAGATACCAAATAAAAAATAATCATACCTGCTCCACCACCAGCAATATGATTCTGTAGCATTGTTATATCTTCAATATTTGTTACAGAAACATCATGCATTTTATATTTACTCAGTACACTTTTGATAACATCCTGTTCTGTTTCTATTCTTTTTATCAATGGAACATTCTGATAAGACAATCCTGTTATTTGATTCGATGGAGGATTATGCTTATCATATATTTCATTTATAGTGTTGTTGATATCATCATATATTTGTTCATCAAAAAATATATTTTTTTCTATTTGAAGTAGTGATTGTCTGCAATATGAAGTGTATTTCAATAAAAAATATAATGAACTTACGATACATAAATGATATTTACCATAGTTATCAGGATGAGTTAATATGATAGGGGCATGCTTATTTTCTTGAATCCGTATTAAATGAACATGAATATATATGACTGGACTCATATCTGGCGTAGGCATTTGGCTCATATACGACTCTTTTTATAGTAAAGGCTACATAAAAAGGTGAATTCTCAAAAATATATATTCCTTTCAACGCCACGTAATGGAAGGTTTCATTTTTTTGGCCGCACATTCCGCGAGGAAGGAATTGATCAATGTCTGGTAGGGCATCTTCACTTCTTCGGAAAGGGTCTTGAAATAATCCACCGTAGGCTGATCCAGTCTGATGGTAATAACCGTCTTGGGTTCCTTCGTATAAGGGTTCTTTTTCCCTTCTGAAAAATCGTATTCTTCACGCATTGTTATATCTCCTCGTATAGGTCGCGGTTTCGTTCTTTACTGCCTTTCGTGCTGAAATGATTCTGATTTGTTCATCGTTCTCCCGATAGCAATGGCAGACAACCAGCAAGCGGAGAACTGAGCTGAATCCAAGCAAAATGAATCGATCTTCCTGCTCAGAATGGTCAGGGTCATCAATCAGTAAGGCGTTCCAGTCGTCAAATACGGTTTGCGCCTCTTCAAACGTCACCCCGTGTTTTTGGCTGTTGGTAGCCGCTTTCCCTTCATCCCATATACATCTCATGGCGTCGCCCCTTTTGTGTAAATATAATATATTTACATTTTACTTGTGTCAATACCATCAATAGGTTGTTTCACAAGATGAAAGGCGGATCCGAAGAACCGCCCTTTCGCCTTATGGTCGTGTGGCCTCCCTTCCTTCCGGTCGGGGGGTTCCATTCAATCGTCCAATACGTTCCTGTCATGCCATCCTGGGCACAGCGTCAGTTCCGGGCCTCTCCAACGCCACGGTGCAACGATGCCTTTGACGGGCACAGGCACGACCTCACGCGGGCTCACAAGCTCCCATGCGAAACCATACATCTCGTCCTCGTAATCCTCGCAGCACGCCGCAATAAGGTCTTCCCGCGTCATGGGGCGGCATCCCACTACATCCACAATGCCGAGGGCCACGCCTACGGGCAGACGTTTCCCGTTGTCCAGTTCGATGATCGCGCTTTTCGAGGCGCAAATGACCAGAGGGCCGCGCCAGTTGAACGGTTTCGACCTCCATTCGATGGTCTTTTCCCCTATGACGATCTGCGACGCGAACGGCTGGCGCACTGACAAGGCTTTCATTTCCATAACTCCGCTCCTATGAGAAGCCGGGGTATCCACCCCGGCCTTGTGTGTTACCTGAACCATTCCGCCAGCCATGCCGGGGCCGTCACCAGCATGGGGCGCGGGCACTGCATGATCCGCGATTCCCCCGGTTCGACCTCCACCCGGCAGACTTCCCGTTTCTTCGGCGTGTTCGCCTTCTTCGGCTTCGGTTCCTTCTTCCTGATGCGCTCCGCAATCGTCCGGCGCGGCTTTTCCTGTTCCAGCATTCCTTGCCCCTTATGCGAAAGCCCCCGTTTCCGGGGGCCATCCGTCTACATTCCCATTTCCCTGATGAGCATCGTCACGATGCCGAGCACATAGCCGCACATCCAGATTTCGAGACGGGTGAGCGGGGTCATGGTTACCACACCGTTTCCGCGATTTGGCGAAGTTCAAGGGCGTTGTTGAGCGCGTTGCGCGCCGCATCCACCATTGCGGCAGAAATCTGCACTTCACGCATCACGGCGTTATAAAACCGTGAGCAGTCCGCGCCGCGCAGAGGGTGCGTACCGAGACGCGCCTGTGAGAACTGCACATCAAGTGCGTTTAGCCTCGAAAGAATGGTATAGGCCGCCTCAATGCTCGCCGCGTATTGGTCATAACTTGCGAAGCGCGGCAAGCTCCTCATATCGGGCAGGGCGGGGTCGCTATCTTGAGCTCCAGCCCGACAAATACTCCACGGCCTCGGCCATCCTCTCCGGCGGCAGTTGCGTGTACTTGGCGATCTCGAAGTGGCGGGCGAAGCGGCTCCACACTTCGCCGTAGCCCTTGCGCTGGTGCTCCTTCGGCAACATGCCGACCTTGGCGTCGACCAGTGCCTTGAGCTGCGCCTGTTGCGACGGGGCGAGGGCGTCGGCGGGCGGCAAGGCCCCCCGCTGGCGCTGCAACTCGGCCTCCAGCGCATTGAAGGCTTCGATGTAGGCCAGCTTGAAGCGCATGGCCTCGGGGCCTGTATAGCCCATCACCAAGAGAGTGAAGCCGTCCTTGAAGATGATGAACATGGGGCGATTCTTGGCTTGATCATCAATATAGTTAACCCCACAAAATTGTGGTGGCTAAACGATTCCGGTCAGTTATCCATAATATTACGAACATCCCGCAATACAACATCGTGACGCTTCTTGAAAAACTTGGCGATCTCCAGAGAGGTGGTGGGGCGTCCGTCGTGTAAGACGACCAAAGGCGCGGGCATGGGCATGAGTTCGCACTGTGACATGATGCACCTCCTACAGGCCCACGGCGGGGGTAAGGGTCCCGGGGTAGTCGACGCCCGGCAGAACGCCGGAGTCTTCACGTGGGGCGGGGTCAACTTCATAACGGCGAGTTACGAGAACGACCGTTGCGCCCGTTCCATCGGCGGCGAGTAAGGAAGGGGAACCCCATGATAAAAGATTCTTCGATGAGCCCTTCTAAACCGCCTACACGGCGGACAACAAACTTCTTCTGATGCTGAACGTTCCGGTGTTCTTCTAAACCGCCTACACGGCGGACAACCGATGCCATCAAAAGGGCACTCGCTGCGGACACTTCTAAACCGCCTACACGGCGGACAACGATACCGATCCGGAGCCGTAAAATCGATGAGCCTTCTAAACCGCCTACACGGCGGACAACAGAAGGTTTGGGCAGGGATCCTGAAAGGTTAACTTCTAAACCGCCTACACGGCGGACAACATGCTCCCGGCAGGCGGTCATGAGATCCATGCCTTCTAAACCGCCTACACGGCGGACAACCCAGTCCTTGAATTTTTCCTGTCCCGGAAAAACTTCTAAACCGCCTACACGGCGGACAACTATGTGCGCCAATATTGCCAATTTTTCGAATGCTTCTAAACCGCCTACACGGCGGACAACTAGAGCGATACGAGACAATATCTTTATCTTTCAAAGGATTACATATTGGCACCCTCCAATAGCTTCGTCCGCATCGCCTCTTTTTAACTACTTTATTCCAAAAGGTTTTTCCGAACAACTTTTTTATGAAGCCAAAAGGAAGCTACAAAAAAGATGAGATGCTGTTCCCCGTGCCATATTGCTCTCATCTGTATAAACCGATACCTTTTCTTCTATGCACGTCATCTTCATTTCCGCTTGTCAGAAACGGGCCATCCGCCGCAGCCGCGCCATACTGGACAGCTACGCCCTGCGCGCAGGGGAACATTGCTGGATGTCGCCCATGACGACCGAGGGGTTGCAGGAAGTGCGCGCCGCTTTGGCCCGAAACGCTACACGGCAGACTTCCGTGGCCTGCTACCAGAACGATGGTCGCCGCCGTATGAAGTTACTCTGGATAGTGGGCGCACGGGGGCGTTTCGGGCCTGAAGGCCATTTCCCAGCAGGGTATCGCCGGATTACCACTCCTGTGCGTGTGTCCGAGTGGGTTCGCCATGCCGGGTTAGCGGCGCGCTTGGCGGGCCTGCTGCATGACTTGGGCAAATATTCTCTGAAGTTCCAGGAAAAGCTGCGAGGGAAAGCGGAGTTGGCCGATGCCGTGCGGCATGAATGGATTTCGCTCAAGTTATGGCAGGCGGTGCGATCCGGCATGGACTGGAAGACGGCATGGGCGAACGTGTATACAAAACGCCTCGAAATGTTCATAGGAGAACGGGAGATTTGCAACGCCTCGCGCTATGGCCTTGCTTCGGCACAGGAATGTGTGGATGCGCTTGTTTCCACACATCATGGCCTGTTCTCCTCGCGTCTGCCCTGCCCGGAAGGCAGGCTCGTACGGGAAAACCTGCCCTGCCCGCCTGATGACGCGCTTTTCACCCCGTGGTCCGAACCTGAAGGTTCCTTTTGGGAGCTCGCGCAACGGCTGGACAAACGCCTTTCCGCAGCGGCTGTGGGCATGGCGGGTGAAGCGTGGATTCCATACTGGAGATCCGTTTTCCTGTATGCACGCGCGGCTCTTGTCTTTGCGGATCACACAGTATCGGCGCTGGAGTGCCCGCCAAACAAAGATACTTCCCCCGCCTTCGCCAACACGCATGTCGCACCCGATGGACGCCGCTTGAATCAACGCCTCGCCGATCATTTGTCCCGCGTTTCGGAAAAAGCGGCGGATCTGGTTTGGCGCATGGCGAACCTTGTGGAGCGTCCCGAAGCATCCCTGACGGGCCTACAACCCTGCTCGCTGGAGGCCGTTTTGCGCCCGGCGGATCCGGAAAGCCGTTTCGCATGGCAAAATACGGCGGCTGATGCGCTGGCCGAAGCGCGGGAGGCGTACCCCACAAGCGGTGCCCTTGTTTTCAACATGGCGGGAACCGGCAGCGGCAAGACACGCATGAACGTGCGCGCGGCCTGCGTTCTCTCCCGCAGCGACGCTCCCCGGTTTTCCATCGCCTTGAACCTGCGTAGCCTTACATTACAAACGGGGCGGGCCCTGCAATGCCAGCTTGGCCTTTCCGACAGCGATCTCGCTACGGTTATCGGCGATGACGTGACGCGGAAACTGTTCAATGCTTCCAACATCAAAGAGAAAGAAAACATTGCCTCCCCATGGTCAGACGATGACGGCAATCCTGCGGAAAAGGAAGCGCTGACCTCCGGCGGAAACTGGCCATTGCCCGCATGGCTGGAATCCTTCTTCCCCAAACCGCAGGAGCGGCGCATCGTTGGCGCTCCTCTGCTGGTTTCCACCATCGACTACCTGATCGCCGCCGGAGAACCACATCGGCAAGGGCATTACGTCAAAGCCCTGCTGCGCCTCATGAGTGCCGATCTTGTCCTCGACGAAATCGATTCCTATGACCCCGAATCCCTTGTCGCCGTACTGCGCCTTGTCCAATGGTGCGCGTTTTTCGGGCGCAACGTCATCTGTTCCTCAGCCACACTGTCCCGCCCCGTAGCGCAGGCCGTGGAAGCGGCCTATGCTTCCGGCGCGGAAATGGCGCGCGCATTGCGGCATGGCAAGAGCGCTTGCACTGACGAGGAAAAGCCCCGTTCCGAGGCAAAGACGCTGTATGTGCTGGCGTTCATTGATGACGCCCTGCCGCCGCTCATAAAAGCCGTACCCCATGTGCCGGAAAAAGGCCGAGCGGAAAGGGCTGCGGCCCTGCTTGCACTGTACGACAGCCGGGTGTCCGCACAGTTGAAGGCCATAGCCGCCCTACCCGTGTACCGCCATGCCGAACTGCTCCCGATGGCTGAAGAAAGCGTCAGCACATGGATGGGTGCCGTGACCGCGGGAGTTCAAAAACTGCACGCCCGCCACGCCATGACGGATGCCCGCTCCGGCGTGGCGTACTCCTTTGGCTTGGTGCGCGTGGCGAATATCGCAACAGCCGTGGACGTGGCCCGGCATCTGGCGAAAGAACTGCCACAGGCGCGTGTTGCTTGCTATCATGCGAACGACTGGCACATCGCCCGCTTCCACAAGGAAAAGAGGCTGGATTTTCTGCTTTCACGTGCGGAAGGCGACAGGCATATCGTGGCTGACCACGAGATCCGCGCCTTTCTGGATGAAGCCGCGCACGAAGAGCGCCCAGACGTGCCTTTCATCGTGGTTGCCACTCCGGTGGAAGAGGTGGGGCGGGATCACGACTTCGACTGGGCCGTACTGGACGTGTCCAGCGCCCAATCGCTGGTGCAGGCCGCCGGCCGGGTCAACCGTCACCGCCTGCGCCCTTGCGGGGATGCTCCCAACATTGCCGTGCCGCAGTTCAACTGGCGGCATTGCCGCAACAGCGATAGGGGCGAACCGCGCGCGCCCGCGTTTTGTTGGCCCGGCTATGAAGGGAAAGACAAGGAAAGGTACTCCATCCATGATCTGGCCCAAATCCTGCCGTGGCGCGAAGGGAGGCTTGTCATAACGGCGGACGTACGCCTTGGCGAGGATTGCCGCCTTGCCAGACGCGACGACAAGGCCATTGCAAAACGGCTGTTTCCGTATTTTGGGCCGGAGACCGGCGAATACTCTTTCGTTGCGGAGCATTCGCCGGCCGCTCTGCTTTCCGAATGGGTTTACAACGAGACACCGTTGCGCAATCGTATGGGAAGAACGGAAACGTGGCGCTTGGGACGTGACGCCGAACGCCTTGGCGATAGTTACGAGGCATTTGTATATCAGGGAGAACGGCGTGGCTCTGGCGGACAGTGGGTGGAGCGCGACGAGCGTTCCTTCCGTGAAGTCGATGCCCTGCCCAACGCATGGCTCTGGCTGGATGCCGAAACCATGCGCGCCCAATGCGAAGCTGTCGGGGTGGACGAAGAACGTGCGCTCTCGGCCGAACTGGTTTCATACAGCGATACCGACAGATGGGAATATGACAAGGGGTTCGGCATTGTCCGCCGTCCGGCGGCGGAATGACAAGGAGAGAAAGGATGGATGAAGCGAACATGGAGGCGGACGGCGGACAGCAGGAACGCCAAGCCAAGAATGAAAAACTGTGGAAAGCCTATCCACCAGAAACCTATTGCAACACAATCGCGGAACTTGTTCATTTCAGCTCGAAAACGGTCAACTCCAACGCGGCCCTCGCGGGGGTGCGCCTCGCTTCGGACGATGCTCTGGATGCCCCTTATGTCTCGGCCCGTACGCTGATGGCGCGGGGGGTGTCCCTTTCGCTGGACTACGGCAAGGGCGGCGCGGCGGTGGCGGGCATCTGCAAACAGGTGAATGCCGTGGTACGGGGCAATCCCTTTGCGGAAGCCGCATCGTCAGAAGAACGTCTCGCCATCGAGGACGCCATGACCGGAGCGTGCTCCTCGGCCTTCAGCGTCGGCGTTGAGCATGTGGATCACCGTTTGCGCCAGATCCTGATTCCCAAAGAAGGCGCTGAAGGTGGTTATGTGTCCATGACGCCCATGACAGCGGGCGGGATATGCGAACTGCTCTTCGAAAAGGACAACGGGCTGGTGCCCCGCCATAATGCCGCGTGTGAAGAGGAAGGAAAGCGCATCGGAAAGCCCGAAAACGGAGAGGATGCGGGAAACGCCCCCCGCATGAAGATGCGCAAGCTACGGCAGGCGCAGTTCGGCATCGGCGGCTCCAATCCCCAGAACGTGGGTGGGCTTGTACAGGTCATGCAGCGCCCGCTCTTTGTGGATGCGCCATGCAGCGCTGATGACTTGCGAACCGCCTTCTCCCTCTATTACAAGGGGATTTCCCTCGATTTCTCCTCGTCCGGCCCTCTGCGGCAAGCCCTGCTCGCCTACGCGGACTTTCGGCGGCGGTGTGGATTGGACAATGGAGAGTCCGCCACGCCCAGGCGAACCGATTTGAAAGCGCGGGAGGAAGAGGAAGCCCTTCTGGGGAACATCGCCGCCGCTGTCCTGCAACAGGCTGACGAGGCACGGGAAATGCTACGGGATTATGCCGTTATGCTCCCGCAGGAACAGAATCCTGAAACAGGAACCGAGGCGCTGGTCTCGCCGGAGTTGAGGCCGATTGCGATGCGCGGCTTGCTTGATCCCGCCTTACGTGACGGTACATGGCCCCGCGATATGGCGTGGCTGGTGATCGGCGGCATGGAACATGCCTCATATGCCAACGGAAACCGAGTGATGGTTCTGGATGTGACGGCAACCGCGACGGTTGCGGGGCTTTTGGAGGAGGAGTTTCGATGAGCTATCTTGTCTTTCCCCGCGTGCGGGTTCAGGCCGCCAACATGCTTTCCGCATCTTTCCTGATGGGCGGGCCGCCGGTCTTCGCTGCCTACGGCCTAGGAGAAGCGCTCTGCTTTCATCTGGGTGGAGGGGCTAAAGTGACGGGCATGGCTCTGATCCACCATAACCGTGAGGCGCTGGGGCAATCTTTTAACGGCGTCTTTTCGCCACAGCAACGGCGAGCCGCCGCGTTCACATTTAATAAGCAAGCATTTTTTGCCAGTAAGACCCCCCCTCCGGGCAGCGACTATTCCTCGAAGAACCCGCACGCCCTTTCCTTGCAGCCCGTGGCCTGCGCCCATCTGCGCGTGAGCATTATCTGGGAGCTGGAGCAGGTGGCGGGTATGATGGAAGCCCGTGAGTTCCTGCACCGGGCGCGGCTTTCCGGCGGCCTCGTGACGGGGCACGGCGAAATCGTCCTCGAAGACTCTCTGGAGGCCGCGTTCGATCGCATCGGAAACGGGTATGTCGTCAAGGACAGGAGGGATATGCTCGAAAACCGGGGCAAGAATCAGGCCGAACTTCTGGTGGAAGCGCTGGGAGCGCAGCCTGCGGCTGGAGAGGACAACACATGGCTGTCCGCAGCCTGCCTCGGCTACGCGGCGATCACACCTTTCGAGCACCGCAGCGGAGCGCGCTGCGGCTATATACATGCCTTTGCCGAGCCTCTGATCGGCATGGTGCAATACCGTTCCTTGCGCCAGTGGCGGAAGGAAGCGGATGCGGAAAAGGCTTTCTGGCGTCCCGTGTGGCTGGATGATCGGCGGGGTGCATTTGTGCTGCGGCAAGAACAAGCGGAACCTGAGGATATGTAAGGAGACAAATATCATGGCAAAAAAATTGAATAAACTTCCGGGCGTACTGTCGTTTCAGCGCTGCCTTCTGGTGACGGATGGCCTCTTTTACAACGAATTGGACAATGGGAACCTGAGCCCTTTGTGGGTGATGAGGCACGGCATCCGTGGAACGCAGAACATCAACAAAGCCAGCAAAGAAGGACAAGCGGCTTCCGCCAGCGCCAAGCGAGATGAAGTATCCAATATCCAGACCACGGACAGCGCCAAACTCGACGCCAATGCGTCGGCCCTGCAAGTGCGTTTCAACCTGCGCGGCATGGACATACAAAAGGCATTGTTCGCTTGCGCCCCCGGACAGAAAGACTCCATGGATGACCTGAACGCCTTCAAGGCCGATCTGGCGGCGTTTGTCGACCGGGCCAAGGAGAGTGAGGCGCTGGTTCACCTGGCCTGCCGCTATGTGCGCAACATCGCCAACGGACGTTTTTTGTGGCGTAACCGCACAGTGGCAAGTTCCGCTACGGTTGAGGTGCTCTTGCCCGACGGTACGAAAAAAATGTTCGACGCGCTGGCGACTCCCTTCAATCATTTTGAAGAGGTAAGCGATGACGAGCGTACTGTGGCCGAAGTGCTGGCGCGCGGCTGGAAAGGCGATCCGACAACAGAATTACGGGTGACGGCCCACGTCGATCTGGGAGTCGGTGGGGCTGTTGAAGTCTTCCCTTCGCAAAACTACCTTGAGAATAAGAATAAAACACGCGGTTTTGCCCGCCCCCTGTATTGCGTGGGAGGCGCGCCGGACGGACAGGATCAGCACAGCGTACGCATCATGGGACAGGCGGCCTTGCGTGACCAGAAGATCGGCAATGCCCTGCGTACCATCGATACATGGTATCCGGCCTATGAGGAGCGCCGTGTGCCGCTGCCCGTGGAGCCCAACGGCGCAAGCCTCGATGCACAGGAATTCTTCCGCAACAAGGGCGATGCATCCGGCTTCAAGTTGATGCTCCGCGTGAGCGAGCTGGACCCCATGACGCCCGATGGGCTGTTCCTGCTGGCCTGCATTATCCGTGGCGGCGTCTTTTCGGGGAGTGAATGATCATGAGGCCCCAATGGTATTGTGATGCCCTGCCGCTGATCGTGGGAGGCGATACGGGCGCAAGCGGGCCGGTGCTGCGGAACCGAATGTTGAGCTTGCTGCACGGCATATTCACCCAGCGCCCCGGAGCATTTGCCGTCGCTTTCCCCGGGAGGGAACAACTGGCCGTATTGCCTCCCCCCTTGACGGGGGCGTTGCGCGTTTTCGCTTCCTCCCGTGAAGACATGGACTGGCTGGCGGAAAACGTGATTTCACAGCCGTGGTTCCGCGATTACGCCCGGTTGTCCTATCCACGGGCTGTCCCTGCCGACTTTTGCGGTGAGTGGGTACGTTTCGTCAGATACAGAGTGCCCTCTCTATCATCGGATCGTCATGAAGGCGAGGAACAAGGACTGTTGAGAAGACGACGCATGGAAACCGCCCGCAAAGCCAAAATGACGTATTTCATACTGCGCAGCGCAGGAACGGGACAGCGGTTCTCACTGGTGGTGAACCGTGAACAAGGAGAACCGCAACGGGAGGAATGCACACCCAACGGTTATGGGTTTTGTGTGACCAGCAGCCCCTTTAGCCTGCCGGAGTTGCCGTGGGCATGAAAAGGCACAGCGAACCACGGCCGCTTCAACTCTCCAAACGGGCCAATGTCTTTTATCTAGAACATGCCCGGGTAGTGCAGCAGGATGACCGTATCGTCTATCTGACGCAGGACGGGGGTGAGTTCGAGCAGATGTTCAACATTCCCGAACGGAACACGGCATTCCTGTTGCTGGGCAAAGGCACTTCCATCACGGATGCCGCTATGCGGCGTATGGCGGCATCCAACGTGATGGTGGGCTTTTGCGGAACGGGAGGATCGCCGCTGTTCAGTGTATGCGACATCGCTTTCATGACGCCGCAAAGCGAGTACCGCCCGACGGAATATATGCAGGCATGGGCGGAAATGTGGTTTTCCCCCGCACGCCGACTGGAGAAAGCCCGTAGCTTCCTCAGGCGGCGCGCGCAGATGACGGCGGAGTGCTGGCGGGAAAACAGCTACCTGCAAAAACTGGGAATAGTACTGTCCGATGCCGTGCTGGAGCGTTTCCATTCGGATCTGGAACAGGCCAAAGATGTTCAGGAGCTTTTGCTGGCGGAGGCACGCTGGGCCAAACGTTTGTATGCGGATCTGGCGCGAGGACATGGATTTTCATTCGTTCGTGAAGAAGGCGCGCGGCGTTCAACCTCAAAAGCGGATGTCTGCAACGGCTTTCTGGATCATGGCAACTATATCGCGTATGGGTATGCCGCTGTGGCGCTTTGTGGTCTTGGGATCAGTTTCGCCATGCCCATCCTGCACGGGAAGACGCGAAGAGGCGCGCTGGTATTTGACCTCGCGGATGTGGTCAAGGATGGTTATGTCATGCCGCTGGCCTTCGAGTGTGCCAAAGAAGGAGAGACACAAAAAGATTTCCGGCAACGCCTTATCGAGCACTGCCAAGAGGAAGATGTTTTGGACTTCCTTTTTGACTTCATGAAAAACCTGTGTGTAAAAAACACATGATATAAACGTGTTACATCTAGCTCACCAAAACGAAACCTTCAGAAGGATTTGAAATACAATCTGCTGAAAAATAAGTATATTGTTTTCAAAAACTCTAGTTATCCGCCGAGTAGGCGGTTTAGAAGTTGTTCCGGCTGTCGAAGCGGAACCAGTGGTAGTTATCCGCCGAGTAGGCGGTTTAGAAGCACGTTCGATCATCTTATCGAGTGCCTTTGTGGTTATCCGCCGTGTATTCGTTACATGTTAAAATAATTAGATAGTATCACTTCACCGAAGGAAGATAGCCCCTCTTGCCGAAAAAGCACGGACGGTATCAAGACAAAAAGCGGTTCCACACGCGGCGTAGCCGGATGCGAAACCGTTTTTTCGCGCGGAATGCACAAGAAGTCACTCCAACGGACGGCATTCGTTCCCAGGCCGGCATGGAAGGCAATCTGTGCCGGAAAAGCCTGCGAGCACAGATTCGATAACGTCGAAAGTCTTTGGAAAGGGAGGGACGCCAGCCGCGCTGACAGTTTTGGGGAAAGGGACTTTGCTGAAGAAAGCCCCCTTTCCCGGTGTCTCTAACTTTTCAAGTGTATCCGCTCTAGTTCGCGGCTGCGGGAGCGATGGCAAAGCCCTTGGTGGTCCCGCCGGTCGAAGACGGCGTACCGGCGATCTTGGAGAGGAAGGTATCGCCGAGGGTTTCGATGTGATCGCTGATGTTATCGAAATAATTCAAGTGAATCTGCTCTTCGCCGATGATCGTTTCAAACAGTTTGGCGGTCAGGATATCGCCGTTGTCCACACAGACTTTGCGAAGCTCGTTGTACACGAAGATGGTGTCGTCTTCACTGTCGCTGTCGCTGCTGTAAATCGCTTTGACTTCCTGCCCCTTGACCACCTTCCCGGCAACTTCGGAAGTAGGCTCGCCGCCGAGTTCTTTGATGCGCTCGGCGAACATTTCGCAGTGGCGCATTTCATCGATGGCGATGAGTTTCATATTCGCGGCCAGTTCGCCATAGTCCATGTCGTCCAGGTTGTAATGCTGGTTCATGTATTGATGAATCGCATGTAGTTCCATGCTCCGCGCCTTGTTCAGCGCTTCAACGACGTTGGCCTTGCGGGTTTCACGATCAGACATGGCAAATCTCTCCTTACAAAGGTTTGTGCCAATATACGTCACCCGGAAACGCCTGTCTATATAACATGGGGAATACAGGAAGCGCCGCTCCGGCTGAAACGGGTATTGTACGCGCATGCGGCAAGCGGCACCGTGAACCCCGCCTCACAGCACCCGGCACCCCGTGTGACCGGGCCGCAACGGTTAGGCAAACCGGAGGCCGCGTCCTGGACGAAAGCGCTACGGACGTGCTACAGGCAGGAAGTACTCATTTTCCCCCGGAGAAGCATATGTTGGATTATCCCGAATATACTCTAGGCATTCAAGCCCGTTACGGCGAAGCGGGGACCGACGGCAAGATACGCCTCGGCGCGTTGGCGAACTGGTTTCAGGAGGCGGCCGGACACAACGCCTCGGCCCTCGGTTTTGGCGACGAGCGGCTTTTCGCGGAAGGGAAGGCGTGGATACTCACCCGCATGGCCTTTCGTATCAAGGATCTGCCCTCGCCCGGCGACAAGGTGAACATCCGCACGTGGCCCGCGAAGCTCGAACATCTGGGGCACAGAGGGTATGAAGTGTACAACGCTTCCGACGAGCTGATCGTCGCCGCCGTGAGCGCGTGGACGGTACTGGATCTCTCCACCCGCCGCCTGACGGCCCTGCCCGAAGAGCTTGCCGCCGTCTATCCTGTGAACACGATTCCTTGCATCCCCTTCCCGTCCCGTACCATCCCACGGTTGCGCGAGGGGATAGGCAGCGCCGACGTGCTGGTACGGCGCGACGACCTCGACATCAACGGACATGTCAACAACTCAAAGTACCTTGGGTGGTTGCTTGAGTGCCTGCCGTGGTCCCCCGGTGAAAGCCTCATCCCGTCCCTGCTCGACGTGACATTCCGCGCCGAATGCTTCCCCGGCGATGCGCTCACCTCACAATGCGTCCCCCTGCCCGACGAGACCGACGCCACCGCGCCTGACGGGTTCCCGCAAGCGCCGCACGGCCTGCTGCATGTGATCCGCCGCACCGACTCGGGCGATGACGTCTGCCGCGCCGTGACGCGCTGGACGCAAAAAGTCCGGCTGCCTTAATATGTGTTCCAGCATGGCCGCCCCCGATAACCTGACCAACTCCAAAAGGCCGTTTCAGACGGCCTTTTTACTGCCCCTTGAAGTGGAATTCCGGTTCTCAAGTATATTTCACATGAAACGGCTTAGAGCCTTTCGAAATGAGAATCCTCTGACCCGAACGCAATTCTTTGACTGTGTTACATATCATAAATTATAAATAAAAATCTATCATTCGGCTGGACGATTCTTGGAATGGTCTATCATTCAAAAGGGATCCGCTCCAGTCCCCATTCGGCCCCTTCCGCAACCGCAAGCAAGGAATCGTTTCCGTTCCGTACCAATACCGACCCAATGCCGACCATTTACCGCTTGCACAAAACCGACCAATTCCGCACTGTGGGGAAATGTACGGGCATACAGTGGCATCCGAGACATTTTTTCGCATCCAACATGGGCTCCATACAGTGCCTTTCAGCATATACCGCGCACAGTGCCATGATCCATCCGTTTTCACCCAATATGAACTTAATGACCCGTTGTGAAAAAAGAATATCAGTCCATCATAAAGCGCAACACATTTTTTGCTTGCACACTCGATTCCGAGAGGATACCTCTCAATAAGTTGAAACAACGGCATAAATGGCTTGATGTGACGCCATACGCCGATTCTGGACGATCTTATGCGGAGAGACCTTTTCCATCGCGCGCGCATCTGCCCTCTTCCGGTTTTATCTGCATATCACAGTGTATTTTATACTCTTTTCCCTATTCCAATTTTTTGGGGCAAAAGCAACAAGAATGGTCTGAGTGGTCTATTTACGATTGACAGAATCCTTCAATGGTCATATTGGCCTTACCAATTCAGTGAGGAATGCATCATGCCCAAAACAGACTCTTCCGCCGGGCGTCCGCGCCGGAGCTATCAGAAGCTCACGGAACGCCTCCGGCAATTCATGGAGGAAGGCCATTTCCGCGACGGGGACAAACTGCCCCCGGAACGGGCCCTTGCCGAGTCCTTCGGCGTTTCCCGCAGCAGCGTCCGCGAAGCCATCCGTGCCCTTGCCGAAAAAGGGCTCCTCGAAAGCAGGCAAGGGGACGGGACGTATGTCCGCGTGCCCGACATAGAGCCGCTCAAGGAGGCCATCCTTGAAGCCGTGGATTCCGAGGGCCTGATGTTCGACGAGGTGACGGAATACCGCCGCATCGTGGAGCCGGGCATTGCGGAAATCGCTGCCGTGCGCCATACATCCGAACAGCTTGACCGCCTCAAGATCATCGCCTGCGATCAACAGCGCCGCCTGCTCGTCGGCGAGAACGACGGCGATCTCGACGCCAGATTCCACCTCGCCCTCGCCGAATGCACGGGCAACAAACTGCTCATAGACACCGTCGCCCGGCTGAACCGCATCTACGCCAAGGGGCGCACCCCGGAGCTGCGGGACACGCCGTGGCGCCAGTTCTCGGTTTCCTCCCACCTGCGCATCATCGACGCGCTTGAGCGGCGGTCCCCGGAAGACAGCCGCAAGGCCCTCGAAGAGCATATCGATACGGTTATCCACAAACACCTTTTCGCCACCGTGAGGGACTGACATGCTGATTTCACTGGTTGTTTACTGTTTGCTCGGGGCTATTGCGGGCGTTCTGGCCGGGCTTCTCGGCGTGGGCGGGGGCATCGTCATCGTGCCCATGCTCGTCTTTGCGTTCGGCTGGCAAAACTTCCCGCCGGACGTACTCATGCTCATGGCCCTCGGGACTTCGATGGGCAGCATCATGTTCACATCGATTTCCAGCTCGCTGGCCCACAGCCGCAACAAGGGCGTCCAGTGGGATGCCGTGCGGAACATCACCCCCGGCATCCTGATCGGCACGTTCTGCGGGTCGTTCCTGGCTTCCCACGTTCCGGCGCGGTTCCTTCAGCTCTTTTTCGTAGCCTTCCTCTTCTTCGTGATCACCCAGATGCTCAGCGGCAAAAAGCCCAAACCGTCCCGCCACCTGCCCGGTCTCGGAGGCATGAGCGTCGCGGGCGGGATCATCGGCGTGGTTTCGAGCCTCGTGGGCATCGGCGGCGGCACGCTCTCCGTGCCCTTCCTGCTCTGGAACAATCTGGACATGCGCAAAGCCATCGGCACCTCGGCGGCCATCGGCTTTCCCATCGCCCTTGCCGGATGCTTCGGCTACATCGTGAACGGCTGGAACGCCGCGAACCTGCCGCCCTATTCCTTCGGCTACATTTACCTTCCGAGCCTGTTCGGCATCGTCGTCGTCAGCATGTTCACCGCTCCGCTGGGTGCGCGCCTCGCCCAGACCCTTCCGGTCCCCAAACTTAAGAAATGCTTCGCCCTCCTGCTCATCGTCGTCGGCATCAGGATGCTGCTCAAGGCGCTGTAAACAAACGGCACCAAAAGGCGGGGAGCAACCCCGCCTTTTTTATGGGCAACACCCTTTTCCGGCCCCCTCAGACGCCCGGCGTCAGGGGCCAGAGGATGAACACGGTGACCGTCCAGAAAGCATGGGAAAGGATGCAGGGGACGAGGCTGTCGGTTTTCCAGTAGAGCCAGCCCCAGAACAGCCCCGCCGTCAGGGCGGCCATGACCAGCATGAGGTTCCCTGAAAAAACGTGGACCCCCGCGTAAACGCACACCGCAAGGAGCCATCCGGCCTTTCCGCCGAAACGGTGCATGAACCAGCGCTGGACGAAGCCGCGCCAGAAAACCTCCTCGGCGGGGCTGGTGATGAAAAGCAGTACCAGCGCCATAGCGAGCGGCGAACCTTCATGGCGGATATCGTAGATGGCCGATACCTGATGCGGCGCAAAGCGGAACAGCCAGCCGGAAAGCGTATTGCCGAGCGCGAAGATCGCATAGAGGAGCGCCGCCGAAACGAGGCCGATAAGCACGGCCCGCCCGGTCCACTCCGTCCGTTTCATCGGAACGCCCGCGAACCAAAACGAGAGCAGGGCCAGCACCGAGGCCGCCGTACCCATGCCGATCCAGAAATTGACCCAGTGCAGGCCGAAATTCACCCACCAGAAGAACGCGGCCAGTGCCAGCGTGCCGCACACCTGTCCCGCTGTGGGAATGCGCGGCGTCATGCGAATATCCCCCTGATCAGGCCCTGCGCCAGTTCAAGGCCCCGCGGCAGCAGTATTCCGGCAATGAGCAGCAGCCCGAACAGGAAATGGTGCCTCGCGGATACGCCGTCCAGCGATACGAGTTCGGATTCGGGCAGAGGCCGGGTCCCGAGCGTCCGCAGCGTACGCCACAATCCCGGCGCGAGCACGAAAGGCAACAATCCGGACAGCGGCAAAACGCCGAATGCGGCGAGAAGCAGCAGGACGCCGTACGCGCCTACGCACAGGGCCGCGTACAGGTACAGGGCTTTCCTGCGGCCCAGCAACATGGCGAGAGTCGTGATCCCGGCCTCGCGGTCGTGCGCGATGTCGCGGATGTCGTTGGCGTGCATGATGCTGGTGACGAGGCACGCAATAGGCAGGGAGGCGAGAAAGGGCCGCCAGTCAAGGGAGCCTCCCTGGATGTAGTAGGCGGGAAGCGCCATGAGCGGCCCCATGAGCAGGAACACCATAATCGGGCCGCAGGCATGGTATTTGTAAGGCCAGAAGCCGCTGGTGTAGCCGTAGCCGCCCGCAATCCCCACGAGGCCGAAGGCGAGGATCGGCCAGCCGCAGGCGAACCCGAGCACGATGCCCACGGCAAAGGCCACGCACAAGGCGATGAGGCCGCCCCGCCGCATGGCTTCGGGGCTGATAAGGCCGAGGAGGATGGGCGATTCCCCGTGGGCGGAAGCTTCGGTATCCACGCCGCTCCGGTAGTCGCCATAGGTGTTCAGCATATTCGTGCCCGTCTGAACCGCGACGCCGCCCAAAAGCGTGAGCAGGAACAGCCCGGCATGAGCGGCATCCGAGGCCCACGCCAGCGCCGCCCCGAGCGTCAGAGGAATCACGGACGCGGTGAACGACCAAGGCCGCGTCGCCAAAAGCCACTTCTTCATGGAACTCTCCTGATGGACAATGAGCCGCCCTCAAAACCGGGGAAAGCGGCGGAGCAACGCTTACCCCTTTTGGGGGCGCGCATTCGTTCTTGAACCTATCATCTTTCTGTTATTGTAAAATACGATCACAGTATACACGGTTCGTTTTGTTTTACCACATTTTTTTACCGTGCAGGAAAGACTGCTGGAACCCTCTGCGCCCCTCTTTTTGCGCATCCCGGCCTTCTTGGGAGAGTTGGCGTTTGCATCGCTCACGTATCTCGACGCAGTCGCGTTTGGCCATTTGTTCGAGCTGCCAATATAACGTGATAGTATCAAAACGCCATATCGCTTCTATGAACGGATGCATCCCGGAACCACTATGCAACGGCAATACTGTATCTCTGCAACAAAGAAAGGCTCTCCTCGGATTTGAAAGGAGCGGCACATCCTCTCAAAAACGGCATCTTTTTCCTCATCAGGCGCTGAACAAATCCGTTTTTCTCCTGTCCCCAAATATTTTCATCGCAAAAAAGGTGGCGCGTAAGCCTTGAACGGCCTTTCCCACATCTTTTTACGGAGTTGCAGATGGTTCTTCTGAGGATCCGTGTTTACCCGGAGCCCGTTCGCTCAAGAAAGCTGTGCCACAAATGGTCGATCTTTCCTTGTTATAGTGCCACGGCCTGGGTACCGTTTGGACAATGCATCCATTTTCTTCTTGACCCCTATAGCCCATCTTTCTATTCTCTTTATATACCAAAACGGGTTGCACGGAAAAATCATGAACAAGCGTTACGGCATCCCCCTCCATTCCATTGTTTTGCTCGCCCTCTTGCTGGCGGCGGGGGGATTTGCGCGCGTTTTTCCCGTGCACCCAACAAACGGGTCGGCCCGTTTCGATGCGCCGGAATACATCCAGCCTCTCCTCATACAGGAGGTATGCCCTCCGGGTTCCGACGAGGATGTTCCATCCTTCAAGTCAAAAGCTCCGCCGCCGGACCCGGGCACACATCTGGCGGCGTCCACCTCTCCCCCTGTCCCTCCTCTGACGCAGGGCCGCCTGTGTTCTCTCATCCCCGAGTGCCCCCGCCCTTCATGGCGCGGCCTCCTGCCCTTCCCCCTTCCCCCACCTTCCCTTTGATCCCCTTCCCTTCGTCGTCTGTGCACCCCGCGTGCGGGCCTCCCGAGCCTTCCCTTTCCCAGGGATAGCGTGCGGGCAAGTTGCAAAGAGCCATGCCAAGCATTCCTCCTGTCGCGTCCAGCGTATGGGCCGGGAGGGGCGCCTTCGCGGATAAGGCTGCCCTTCCCTTGCACCCGTTGAACGGCACCCGAAAGGGAGCAGCGGAGAGCCCGTCTACACGCCTGAACAGGGCGTACCACTCTCAACCCCGTGAGGCGACACATGCAATCAAGAATCCCCACCTATATCTTCTCCCTGTTCATCCCCCTTGCGCTCGTTATCGGCTGTTTCGGCTTCTATAACCGTGTGGAACCGCGCATTTTGGGATTTCCTTTCATCTACGCCTGGATTTTTGCCTGTTTTTTCCTTGTATCGGCCAGCATGTGCATCGGCTGGCTCCTTGATCCCCAGTCCGACAGGAACAAGAAACGGGCTTCCTCTTCTCGCGCACCGAAGGAGAATGCATCATGACCGCTCTCGTTTTCATAGCCCTTATGGCTTTTTCAGTGGTACTGGCTTTTATGGCGAAACGCGGCGTCATTGCCGATTCGATGGATGACGTCATGGTCGCGGGGCGCTCTTTCGGCGCATTCATGGTCTTTTTCGTCACCGTAGGCGAAACCTACGGCATCGGCACCATGATCGGCGTACCGGGCGCCATCTACTCCAAGGGCGTCAGCTATTCGCTGTGGTTCCTCGGCTATATCCTGCTCGGCTTCGTGGTAGGCTATTTCATGAACCCGGCGATCTGGCGCATGGGCAAGATTTCGGGCGCCATGACCATGCCGGACTGCTTCCGTTGGCGCTACGGGAGCAAGGCGCTGGAAGTGCTCGTCGCCGTGATCTGCATCGTGTTCCTGCTGCCGTGGATGCAGATGCAGTTCGCGGGGCTGGCCACCATCCTGCGCTACATCGGCTGGGACATCAGCTACACCGTGGGCATCGGGATCTCCGCGGCGATCGCCTACCTCTATATCGCAGTGGCGGGCATCCGCGCCCCGGCATGGATCAGTATCATGAAGGATATCCTCATGATGGCGGCCATCGTTTCCGGCGGGCTCGTCGCCATCCACAACATGCCGGGCGGGATCTCGGGCATCTTCGATATGGCCATCGCCCATTTCCCGGATAAAGTCGTTATCGACGCGGAGCCCATCACCAAAAACGCCACATTCGTCTTCTCGACCATCATCTTTCAGGCGCTCGGCTTTTGCGTGACGCCGCTCCAGTACCAGTTCATATTCACTGCAAAATCGGAGGACACCATCCGGCGCAACCAGATCATCATGCCGTTGTACATGTTCATGTACCCGTTCCTGATTGTGGCGGCGTACTTCGTGCTGGTGACGGTGCCGAACCTGAATGATCCGGACTCGTCGTTCATGGCGCTGGCCGCAGCCAACCTGCCCGAATGGACGGTAGGCATGGTGGCGGCGGGCGGCGCGCTGACCTGCATCCTCGTCATTGCGGTAAGCGCCCTCAACCTGGGCGGGATTTTCAGCCGCAACATCTGGGGCGTGTTCCGACCTTCCGTGTCTCAGAAGCAGGCCGTCCTCGTAACGAATATGGCTACAGGGGCGTCTCTCCTGATCAGCGTGGTATTGGCGGTGATGCTGCCCAACCTGATGCTCGGAGTCATCAACATCGCGTACTTCTGGGCGACCCAATGCTTCCCGATGGCGCTGGCAACGTTCTTCTGGCGCGGGGCCACCCGGACGGGCGTATTCGCCGGCCTGCTGACGGGCGTAGTCGCCGTCGTCGTCCTCACGGAAACGCACGTGACCTTCTGGGGCCTGAATCAGGGATTTGTCGCCATGACTCTGAACGCGCTGGTCATGGTAGCGGTTTGCCTGTGCACCAACCCGGATGAAGCGACGAACGAAACCAGCAACGCCCTGTTCGCCTATGCCGCTCAGGAAGAACCCGAAGCCGCGGATCTCTAGAGCCCATTCCTTTTGAAACGGCACGGAGGCATTGGGGAAGGGGAATTTTTCTGAGGAAAGCCCCTTCCCCTGGCTTGCGGAGCGGTTCGCGCGCCCCTTTCCAAAGGCTTTTCTGCGTGCCGAATCCTGTCCCGCAGCGTTCCTCCCCATCCCTCCCAATAGCCCTCCCCGTCCGCTTCGGGAAGAAATTGACGCGGCAATTCGCCGCGGACAGGACTCTTTCTTCCTCACTCGGACATGGACATGTACGCCGTCAAGGGCGCATCCTCGGATGAGCTTCGTCTTTGGCGGCAACTCCCACGCCTACAGCATACGCCGCGGAAGGTGGAGTTTTTCCCATCCATGCCGATTGACTCGACCGGGAAACCGTGCTGAACTTTTCGCAACGCCTTCTGGAGAATCCGCTATGCCAATGCCCGCTATGCCGTCATTGTCCGTTGCCCGTCTGAGTTCCGTTTTCGAGGACATGGCGGGGGCGGCCCTTAAAAATGCCGTAGATGATTCCAGCTGTGTCTTCAGGACACAGGGGATCATCGGAGATTGGACCGCCAAAAGGACGTTTTGGAATGGCGTCCATTACGGTATTGAACTCGCTGACGGGGGAAAAAGCATCTGTGTGGACCTGCCGCTTGAGGTCATTCAAAACGGCGGCATACGGCCGGGGGATCGCGTTGATGTTCTCGGCATTCCGGTGGTGTACTTGAAGAAATCCGTCGTCCTCTTCAAACTCCATGTCCATGCGGCCTCGGTCATTGAGGCTTCCGCGGGAGGGCGCGGCCCAGAGCCCGTAAAGAATATTGAAGGGACGATCAGCCATCTCAAGGAACTCGGCTTTAAAAGGATACCCTTTCCGAAACGGGCAACCGCCATCTCCGTGATCCATTCCAAATCCCATGCCGCCAACGTCTTCGCCGACTTCAAGAACGAACTTGATCTGAAAAGCGTCAACGTGGAATCCCTGCCGACCGCCATGACGGATCCGTCCGCCATAGCCCGGGCGATAGATCAGGCAAGCGGCAATGTCGTCGTGCTGATACGCGGAGGCGGAGACGATGCCGAGTTCACCACGTTCCAGCACGACGACGTCGTCAAGGCCCTTGCGCGCAAAGCGGCGCACAGGATCACCGGCCTCGGGCACTACGGCAACCTGACGTATGCGGACATCATAGCGGATTTCTGCACGACAACGCCCACCAGCGCCGGAGCCTACGTCCGGGAGCAGCTGATCCGTACCTACAATATGCGGCAAACGGAAAGGGAAGCCCTCGAAGAACAGGCCGCGCTCATCAAGGCGCTACGGATCAGCAAGCTCAAATGGATGCTCATCGCCCTCGCGGGAATAGCCCTGGCGGGGTATCTCGGGTTTTTCCGCTAGATAAGGATAACGGCTAAAAAATCCTGTCGGACGGTTGAACAAACCTCCCCAGCGCCCCTTTCCGGCATTGTATCGGGAAGGGGCGCTTTCGCCTTCCAATACATGGAACAACGGCAAGACGATGAGCCGTCGTGCCTTTTCCCGGCGGCCTGCCCTCCTCATCAGGCAGAACCCGACCCTGACCGGAATCGGCATTCCACACCATACGCGGGGCTTCACCTTGGAGGCATGGCGGGTTCCTCTGGACTCCGTGGCAGTTTGTGAAGAAAAACCACGACATGCCGTCATCTGTCGACAAAAGGCCGCGAAACGCCTTGTCAAACGCTCCGGTTTGACGGAATAATACATCTAACGCCAACGTTCACAATATAGACTTTATACATTAATATACTGTGTTATTTGTATAAATAAAAAAAGAACCCGTGTGACACCGAGCACGGATATCCGCTCGCCGCATTTGAAAGATGCCTTGCGAGGGTATCCCCCAATACGTCCCCGCCCAACGGCTGCCCCATCCAAAGGAGGATGCATGTCCACCATCAAACATTCGCAGATTTCCGCGCTCCTCGTCGATGACGACGCCAAGCTGTGCGGGCTGCTGCGGGACTACCTTGAAGGATTTGGGTTCTCACTCGACGTTGCCGAGGACGCTTCGTCCGGGCTGGAAAAAGCCGTTGCGAACGAATACGACGTGATCCTGCTGGATATGATGCTGCCGGATATGGACGGCCTTGACGTGCTGCGGCGCTTGCGGGAAATCGGCTCCACGCCCATTGTCATCTTCTCCGCGCAGGATGAGGAAGCCAGCCGGATTGTGGGGCTTGAGATGGGCGCGGACGACTATGTGCCCAAAGCCTTTTCCCCGCGCGAGCTGCTGGCGCGGGTGCGCTTCCGGCTGTTCCATGATTTCTTTCTCCATATAGAATGGATAGTTACCTT
>OGWR01000356.1_pt1 | contig 42228 bp, 43 predicted proteins | sample 1576061 | NCBI WGS metagenome assembly OGWR01 (sample SAMEA3541511, study PRJEB24748) | human gut metagenome | biome: human gut; feature: human-associated habitat; material: faeces | place: China | collected 2012 | reverse complement strand
GATCATTGCAGATGATTTTACCGGTGCGTGTCCCGATATGCCTGTCAGCGTAACCCGATAGGGCGTGGCGAAGTTGCCGAGAGAGTAGGCTATGAGGCGGTCTTTGTATAGCTCCATGCCGCGGGTGACGTGCGGGCCGTGTCCGTAGACGACGTCGGCGCCGGCGTCGACGGCGGCATGGGCGAACTCCCTGACATTGCCGCGCTGTTCGCCTAAGAAGTTTTCCATCTGGCCTGTGACGTGGGTGTAGCTTTTACCTTCGCCTCCACCGTGGAATGAAACAACGACGATGTCGCATTCCTTGTCGAGCTTCGACACGAGCTTTTTCATCTCTTCGAGATCCATTATCGACGAGAGCCCGCGGCTGTGGCCGAAAGCCGCGTAGCCGATTTTTTTGCCTCCGCGGTAGACGATGGCATAAAGACATTGCGGATTGCCCGAATACATTATGCGGGCTTCCTTGAGGGTCTTCATTGTCGATGAAACGCCTGTGGCACCGAAATCGTTGGCGTGGTTGTTGGCTATGCTGAGAAGGTCGAAGCCGGCGTCTGACAGATTCCGCACATATGAGGGGGGCATTCTGAACACGAAACACTGCGTGGGGTTGACGCAGTTCTTGGCTTTTCCGACACCTTTCTCCAGCAGAACGCCTTCGAGGTTGCCGGCGGCGACGTCGGCGCCGACCAGCAGGGGCCTGACGTCGTCGAAAAGATTCCGGCCATGGTTCGCCGGCAGATATGGATCGCCCTGAACTTCAGGGAAAGTAGTGCCCATCATTATGTCGCCGACGAGAGCGAAAGTGACGTTCCCGGGCTCCTTGGCCTGGAGCGACGTAGAAATTGCCATGACTGCGGCGAGGGCTGTATTGCGGATTATATTGAGTTTCATAATGGCTTAGGTTGCGATGTTTGAGACGGCAATTTACCTCAAATTCTTGAAACAGGCGGCTGTTTTAACTCTCCTTAACAGCCGTGGCGCCCTTTTCGTTGTAACTTTGTATGCCGACAAAACATATTGCACTTCATTCTATTTAGAATAAATGAGAAGTATTATCGTAACTTTATTGTTTGCCTCAATGTCATTATCAGCATCCTCACAGATTAAATTGCCCGCTCCCGCCGTTACAGGGGGAATGCCTGTCAATGAAGTGTTTAACAAACGCCATAGCCTGCGCGAATTCGACAGCAGCCGCCCGGTCAGCCCCGAACAGCTGAGCCAGCTCCTGTGGAGCGCTGTCGGTGTTAACCGTCCCGGACAGTCGAAGCTGACAAGTCCTACAGGACTTAACGCTCAGGAGATTTCGGCATACGTGCTTACCGCCGACGCGGCTTACCGCTATGACAATGTTGCAAACACTCTCGAACCTGTCGCCGGGGGAGACCTGCGCGGACTGCTCGCTTCGCGCGGAGAGGGCACTCCGGTTCAGGAGTTTGTCAATGAGGCGCCTGTTTCGATTGTGTTTGTGGCCGACCGCTCGCGGTTTCCCGAGCTCAGCGATCAGATGGCAATGAGCCTTTGCGCTATCGACGCCGGCATAGCCTGCGAGAATCTGAATCTTGCGGTGACAGCTGCCGGACTTGCCACCGTGCCGCGTGCCACAATGGATGTCGCTGCATTGGTCAAGGCTCTGAAGCTCACCCCGTCGCAGATTCCCGTTCTCAATAATCCGATCGGTTATCCCGCAAACCGGTAATCAGTTCTTATAGCCGACAGGACGCACTTCTTTGAATGAATAGCGCCGGAGGGTGCCGTCGGCGAGGCACAGAGTCAGATGTCCGGTCATGGCGACGTCGGCTATCGACGCCTCGAACGGCTCTCCGCCCGGCTCTTCCCATAGGTATAGGCCGCTGCGGCGCCATAGCCGCCCGAGATACTCATTGTGGAGCTCGCGGCAGCGGCTGAATCTGTCGAGAATGGCTTCCGAGACCTCGTCGACGATCGCGCCGACATCGTAGCGCCGCCCCGTCAGCTGAAAGAGCGACACGGGGTTAGGCGCGTCGCTGACGAATCTCTCCTGGTTGACATTCAGGCCGATTCCCGCCACACACGATGCTAATTCCTGTCCGACAATGCTGTTCTCGATCAGGATACCGCAGATTTTAAGATTGCCGACATAGACGTCGTTTGGCCATTTGACGGCGACGCTGTCAGGGCCGACATATCGCTCGACGACATCCGCCACGCCGAGAGCCACTGCCTCGCTGACGGCGAACTGCTCGTCGGGGCGCATATTACGGGGCCTCAGCATAACCGAAAACGTTGCGTTGAGGCCCGGAGCGCTTTCCCAGCTGTTTCCGCGCTGACCGCGCCCTGCGGTCTGGCTGTAGGCGCTGACAACAGTGCCGTGGGGCGCGTCGGCGTCCATGGCGCTGTTTGTCGAGGCTGTCTCGGCGAGATCAATCCTCATATTCGGGAAGAGCGACCGTCATGCGCCGACGGCCGTCAGCGAGCTCCTCGAGCCGGACTTTAACTGTATCGTCAGGAAGGATTTCCTCTATGTTCTCCGGCCATTCGAGAAGGCATATAGCTCCTGACTCCATATAGTCGTCGGCGCCGATCTCGAGAGCTTCCTCGTAGTCTTTGAGGCGGTAGCAGTCGAAATGATAGATGAGCTCGGCTGTTGTGTCGGAGCGGTATTCGTTGATGATGGCGAATGTCGGCGATGATGTCTCGTCGGCGTCTACTCCGAGAGCCCGGCAGAGGGCGTTGATGAACGTTGTTTTTCCTACCCCCATCTCGCCGTAGAAGGCATAGACGGTCTCGTCGCCCATTTCAGCGACAAATTCGCGGGCCACGCGGTCGACGTCGGCCGCGTTTTCGATAATATACTCTTTCATAACGACGACAAAGGTAGCGATTAATTCCCAACCGCCAAATATTGGCGCGCTACTTCTTTTCGGCCGCTCCGACGCTTTTCTGCGATGTCGGCAACTGTTTGTTGCGCATGTTGTTGACACTTTCGCCAAAGGTGTTGAATGCGCTGAAAATAAGGCATATACCCGTTATAAGCACGATTGCTGACACCGTTATCTTGATTGCGAACACAAGGCACGAGACGCCGGCTACGATAAGCAGGGCCGGAACGATCCACAGCCATATAGGCACGGCGATCTGTCGCTTGAATGCCGCGAGTGAAAAAATATGCCATAAGCCCGACAGGATAATGACGACGGCCAGAAGATAAACGGTGAAACTGACGAAGAATTCGGGATCGAACATCAGCCACAGTCCTATGCCTACGGCGGCTACGCCTGCGACCATCCACCAGGGATTGCGCCGTTCCTTGCGCTGTAACGACTGCGCCAGAAATGCGCCTAATCCAACGATTCCTATGAGAACACCGATAATCTGGACTACGAAGTTCAGCAACGAAGTGTGTCCTGCCATAATTAGAAGTGCGATGCCGGCAATCAGCGTCAGTGCTGCCGAGAACCATTGTGAATTCTGTTTCATATCAGTATTGTTTAACGCTTTTTAGATAATACAAATGCGGGGCGCCGATTGTTCCCGAAAAAGATTGTCGGAGCGCCCCTTTTATTGAGTAGGGGCGCTCTGCCGGGTGTGTTTGAGTATTGAAGGGATTTATGCGAACAGGATTGAGCGGCGGTCGGTCCAGCCCTGCGAGCCATTGCGCAGTGTCAGGGTCAGCAGACCGCAACCTTCGCCGACAGCATCGCGCACCGAAGCTACGACGTCTGCCATAGAATTCATGCCACAGAGGCGGAGGTTCGCGATGATGCTGTTGCGGCCGCGGACGGTGGCGAAAATAGTGTCGTTTGATGTTATCTGTTTCATATCTTGAAGAGAGTTTGTTGATTATGATGCAAAAGTATGACGACATTCGGGTAATATTTTTGCCCGTGCCTGTTAATATGTTTTAACTAAATGTCTTTTCGGGCTTAAAATGATATATTTGCGAATATTTTTGATGACAGCGGGGTGCTACGCCTGATTCTAACCCTACGACGGTGTGGCTGAGATTTATACCCATATAACCTGATGCGGGTAATGCCGCCGAAGGGAGTCGCAAGTATGTGAGTCAGCCTCCGTGGGTCATCGCCCTAAATGTCTGCACTCATGACTAATACCTATTATCCCGTTATGACGATAGCCGGCAGCGACAGCTGCGGGGGCGCCGGAATTCAGGCCGACCTGAAGACCTTTGCCGCCGAGGGCTGTTACGGAATGTCGGCCATAACGGCTGTTACCGCTCAGAATACCATGGGAGTGGAGGGCGTGTGGGGGCTTCCGGCCGAAGCTGTCGAGGCTCAGATCCGCGCCGTAGCGGCCGACGTGAGGCCGCTTGCCCTGAAAACCGGAATGCTTTTCAATGCCGGAATAGTAGAAGCTGTCGCCGGCGCGATAGAGCGTCTGCAGCTCGAAAACCTCGTTGTCGACCCGGTTATGATTTCCACTTCGGGCGATATGCTTCTTCAGCTCGACGCTGTCGAGATAATGCGCACTCGGCTTTTCCCGCTTTCGGCTCTCGTGACTCCCAATGTCAGCGAGGCCATCGTTCTTACCGGTGAGGAAGAGCCGGCCGCTCAGGCCCGCGCGCTGCGCGCCATGGGATGTCGGGCAATTCTGCTCAAGGGGGGCGACAGCGACGCAGTTCCCGGGCTTAAGGTGGACAGGTTTATGGACTCAGGCAGTGACGAGCTTGTGGAACTTCGGGCCGATGCCGTTCCGACGCAAAACACCCACGGAACGGGTTGCACTCTGTCGGCCGCCATAGCAGCGCGCCTCGCTCTCGGCGACGATATGGCGACGGCTGTAGCCCGCGGAAAACTCTATGTCACCCGCGCTCTGCGCGCCGGAGCAGATGTAAAAACAGGTGGCGGCCATGGCCCGGTTTGTCATGGGTTTGACCCGAAACGACAGAAAATCAAACGAATATGAAGATATATATCAACGACAGCGTTGTCGAGGCCTCAGACGGCGCTACACTTTCGGAAGTTATCGAGGCCAACGGAATAGAACCGCGCGGAATAGCTACCGCTGTCAACGGGGTCGTGGTCAAAGGCTCCGACCGCGAGTCGCATAAGCTGTCAGACGGCGACAAGATTCTGATAATTAAGGCGTTTTATGGCGGATAAGCTGCGCGTCGCGATTACGCCGGAGGCGATTTTGCCCGATGAGGCTCGTCGTGTGGCTCTTCTGCTCGACGCCCGTTGGGATTTCGTGCATCTACGCCATCCGGGAGCATCGCGTCGCGATATGCTTAACCTTATCAAGAGCATTCCGCAGCGCTGTCACAGTCGCCTGCGTCTTCACAGTCATTTCGATCTTGCCGCGGAATTCAATCTCGGCGGACTTCATCTCAACGGCCGTTGTCCCGAGCCTCCGGCTTATTACAGTGGCTCGCTCTCGAAAACCTGTCATTCGATCGCCGAAGTCGCCGAAGCGCGCGACATGGACTATGTTACGCTCAGCCCGGTTTTCGACAGCGTTTCGAAGCCAGGCTACCACGGGGCATTCGATGCCGCAGCGATTGAGCTTCCGGCCGGTGTCAGAGTTCTGGCTCTCGGGGGAGTGACCCCCGACAACGTCGGGCGACTCGACAGGTTTGCCGGATATGCCGTGCTCGGTTCGGCCGGATGGACACTTTCGGTTGAGGATATGGCCCGGCAGATTTCACTTTTCAGATAAATCTCTCACTATGTTACAATATATTACCCATCCCTCAGAGCGCTATTCAGAGCTCGAACAGGCCAGAATGGTCATTGCCGGCGGATGTCGCTGGATTCAGCTCAGAATGAAAGACGCCACCGACGAAGAAGTGCGGAAAACAGCCCTTGAGCTGATTCCTCTATGCCGCGAAACCGACACGTTCCTCATTATCGACGACCGTGTGGAGCTTGTCGATGAGCTGCGCGTCAGCGGCGTCCATCTCGGAAAGAACGATATGTCGCCGCGCGAGGCCCGCGAAAAGCTCGGCCCTCACGCGATAATCGGCTGCACGGCCAACACGGCCGCCGACATCCTCGCCCTTCGCGGCATAGATGTCGACTACGTCGGCCTCGGCCCCGTGAAGCCGACTCAGACCAAGAAGAACCTCTCGCCGATACTCGGAACTGCCGGAGTGGCAGCCGTCATGTCGGAAGTCAGAGCTGCCGGGATGACAATTCCCGTTGTCGCTATAGGCGGCGTTACGGCCGAAGATGTTCCCGCACTGATGGCCGCCGGTGTCAACGGTGTGGCCATGAGCGGAGCTATTCTGCGGGCCGAGAACCCTGAATTTTATACCGCTAAAGTGATTGAAACGCTTGAAAATTCACTGAAATGAAAGATATTCTCAAAATCGGAGGCCGCGAGTTTACCTCGCGCCTCTTTGTCGGCACCGGCAAATTCGCCTCAAACCGCCTCATGCTCGATTCCATCATAGCTTCGGGCTCGCAGATGGTCACAGTGGCCATGAAACGCATCGATCTCGAACACGACGAGCGCGACGAAATGCTCGCCCATCTCAACCGCGACCATGTTCAGCTGTTGCCCAACACGAGCGGCGTGCGCGATGCCAAAGAGGCTGTGCTTGCCGCCCAGCTTGCCCGCGATGTCTTCGGCACCGACTTCATCAAGCTTGAAATACATCCCGATCCGAAATATCTGCTTCCCGATCCCGTCGAGACTCTGAAAGCTACGGAAGAGCTTGCCCGCCTCGGATTCCATGTGCTTCCTTATGTTCAGGCCGATCCTGTGCTCTGCAAACGCCTCGAAGAGGTCGGCACGGCCGCTGTTATGCCTCTCGGTGCTCCTATCGGAACCAACAAAGGCCTGAAAACCCGCGAGCTTCTCGAGATAATCATCGCCGAGAGCCGTGTGCCCGTCGTTGTCGATGCCGGTCTCGGAGCGCCCTCCCATGCTGCCGAGGCTCTTGAGATGGGAGCCGATGCAGTGTTGGTCAACACAGCCATCGCTGTTGCCGGAAATCCTGTGGAGATGGCAGTCGCTTTCGCTGAAGCCACAGTGGCCGGCCGCCACGCATATCTCGCCGGTCTCGGGTCGGTAAGCCATTCGGCTGTAGCTTCGAGTCCGCTGACCGACTTCCTTAACTGACCTCAGAAAAACAGATAAACCAACATAACCGAATCATGACAATCGACAATATCAACCTCCGCGCCTATCCCGGCAGCGAAAAGATATATCTTAAAGGAGAGCGATACCCTGAATTGCGTGTGGCCATGCGTCAGGTGAACCTTACGCCAACTGTCACGGTCGATGCCGACGGAAACCGCACCATAGAAGAGAACGCTCCTGTAATGGTTTATGATACCAGCGGCCCCTATACCGATCCCGATATAAAGATCGACATCAACAAAGGCTTGCCGCGTATGCGTGAATCGTGGATAGAGCGCCGCGACGATCTCGAGCTTCTGCCTTCGATAACCAGCGAATACGGGCTTGCACGCGAAGCCGACAGGTCGCTCGACTCAATCCGCTTCACCAACCGCCATCTTCCGCGCCGCGCAAAGCCCGGACGCGCCATAACCCAGATGGCTCTCGCGCGTCAGGGAATCATAACTCCCGAGATGGAATATGTGGCTATCCGCGAGAACATGAACGCTAAAGCCTTAGGAATCGCTACGCATATAACGCCCGAGACAGTGCGTGAGGAAGTGGCCGCAGGACGCGCCGTCATCCCCGCCAATATAAACCATCCCGAAGCCGAGCCTATGATTATCGGCCGCAAGTTCCTCGTCAAGCTCAACACCAATATCGGCAACTCGGCCCTTTCGAGCGGAATCAGCGAAGAGGTCGAGAAAGCTGTCTGGAGCTGCTACTGGGGCGGCGACACGCTGATGGATCTCTCGACCGGCGACCATATCCACGAGACACGCGAGTGGATCGTGCGCAACTGCCCCGTGCCCGTAGGGACGGTGCCGGTCTATCAGGCTCTCGAAAAGGTCAACGGAAGCGTCATGGATCTCACGTGGGAAATTTACCGCGACACGCTTATCGAACAGGCTGAGCAGGGGGTCGACTATTTCACCATCCATGCAGGCGCTCTGAAGGCTCACGCCACAATGGCTCCCGAACGCCTGACCGGCATTGTTTCGCGCGGCGGCTCGATCATGACGCGCTGGGCCGTTCTCCACAACGAGGAAAACTTCCTCTATACTCATTTTGACGAGATCTGCGAGATTCTGGCCCGCTATGATGTCGCCGTGTCGCTCGGCGACGGAATGCGTCCCGGCTCTATTCACGATGCCAACGACGAGGCCCAGTTCCTCGAACTCGACGTTCTCGGCGAACTCACTGAAATAGCATGGCGCCACAATGTCCAGGTTCTTATCGAAGGCCCCGGCCATGTTCCCATGCAGAAGATACGCGAGAACATGGACAGGCAGATCGAGAAATGCCACGAGGCGCCTTTCTATACGCTCGGCCCGCTTGTCACCGACATCGCCCCCGGTTACGACCACATAACCTCGGCCATCGGCGCAGCCCAGATCGCGCGCTACGGAACAGCCATGATCTGCTATGTCACTCCGAAGGAACATCTCGCTCTGCCCGGTCTCGAAGATGTGCGCGTAGGCGTCGTGACATACAAGATCGCCGCACATGCGGCCGACCTCGCCAAAGGACATCCGGGCGCTCAGGTCCGCGACGACGCCATGAGCAAGGCACGCTACGATTTCCGGTGGAAAGACCAGTTCAACCTGTCGCTCGATCCCGAACGCGCCCGTCAGTATTATGTCGAGAGCCACAAGAGCGACGACCACTTCTGCACGATGTGCGGCCCCAACTTCTGCGCCATGCGCATATCAAAAGAAATGGCTAAAGACTGTCCCAAATAATGTTTTCTGACGAACTTCAACAATGGGGGTGGGACGAGACAACCGCCGCCATCTCATCCAAGACAGCCGCCGATGTCGAGCGCGCCCTCTCGCGCGAGCATCTCGACATCGACGACTTCATGGCCCTGATTTCTCCGGCCGCCGGAGCCTATCTCGAGCCTATGGCCCGAAAAGCCAACAGAATGACGCTTGAGCGTTTCGGGCGAACGATCTCGATGTATATTCCGATGTATGTGTCGAACGCATGCACGAATTCATGTGTCTACTGCGGCTTCAACCATGCAAATCCGATTCATCGCATAACCCTGACCCAGGAGCAGGTCAAGGCCGAGTGTGAGGCAATACGCCGGCTCGCGCCTTTCGAGAATCTGCTGATTGTGTCGGGTGAGTTTCCGCGTCTCAATGGCGTCGACTATCTCGAGGAAGTCCTCCATACCGTGCGCCCTTATTTCAATAATCTGACGATTGAGGTCATGCCGATGAAGCAGGCCCACTACGAGCGGCTTGTCCGCTCGGGGCTTAACGGTGTTGTCTGCTTTCAGGAGACCTATCACCGCGAGCGCTACCGCGACTATCATCCGCGCGGAATGAAATCGTTCTTCGAATGGCGTGTCAACGGTTTCGACCGCATGGGAGCCGCCGGCGTCCACAAGATAGGAATGGGAGTTCTTATCGGACTCGAAGACTGGCGCACCGACATAACCATGATGGCCCGTCACCTCCGCTACCTGCGCCGGAACTACTGGAAGACGCGCTACAGCGTGAATTTCCCGCGCATGTGTCCGGCCGAGGGAGGCTATCAGCCGAAAGTCGTCATGTCGGACCGCGAACTGGCTCAGGTCACTATGGCCTTCCGGCTCTTCGACGCCGATGTCGACATAAGCTATTCGACCCGCGAAGACCCCGTGTTCCGCCGCAACATGATGCGTCTGGGCGTCACTTCGATGAGCGCGGGAAGCCGCACCGAGCCGGGCGGTTATGCCGCCGCCGGCCATGAACTCGAGCAGTTCACTGTCACCGACGGTCGCTCTCCCCATGCCGTGGCCGAAGAGATCCGTCAGATGGGCTATGAGCCTGTCTGGAAAGACTGGGACCGCTCTTTCGACTGATAAACGCGATTTGGCCGTGTGGCGGGAAATCGCTAACTTTGACGCCAATAATCTGTTCAACCCTTCAACCCCTTCCCGAAAAATGGCAAAAGTCATCATCATCGGCTGTGGCGGAGTGGGCACCGTCGTAGCCCATAAATGCGCCCAACACCCTGAGGTGTTCAGTGAAATAGTCATCGCTTCACGCACACGCTCGAAGTGCGACGCCGTGGCCGCAAAGATAAACAAGCCTTACGTGACCACCGACAGCGTCGACGCCGACTCGGTGGAACAGCTCGTCGAGCTTTTCAACCGCCACAAGCCCGAGCTCGTCATCAATGTCGCTCTTCCTTATCAGGATCTGACGATTATGGACGCCTGTCTCGAATGTGGCGTCAACTATCTCGACACGGCCAACTATGAGCCGCGCGATGTGGCCCATTTCGAATATTCATGGCAGTGGGCATATGCCGACCGCTTTAAGAAGGCCGGACTGACAGCCATACTCGGCTGCGGCTTCGATCCGGGAGTTACCGGAGTGTTCACGGCGTATGCCGCCAAACACTATTTCAGTGCAATGGAGACTCTCGACATCGTCGACTGCAATGCCGGAAACCACGGAAAAGCTTTTGCCACAAACTTCAATCCCGAAATCAATATCCGCGAGATAACCCAGAACGGCCGCTTCTATCAGGACGGCCAGTGGGTCACTACCGGGCCGCTGGAAATCCACCGCTCGCTGAATTATCCCGAAATTGGCCCGCGCGATTCATATCTGCTCTATCACGAAGAGCTCGAATCGCTTGTCAAGAATTATCCGACTATCCGCCGCGCCCGTTTCTGGATGACTTTCGGTCAGGAATATCTGACTCATCTCCGCGTTATTCAGGATATAGGCATGGCGCGCATCGACGAAGTCGACTACAACGGCACGAAGATTGTTCCGCTTCAGTTCCTGAAAGCCGTACTTCCCAACCCTCAGGATCTCGGCAAGAATTACACAGGCTACACTTCCATCGGCTGCCGCATAGCCGGTAAAGACAAGGAGGGCAAGCTTCTGACATATTATATCTACAATAATTGCAGCCACCACGAGGCTTATCTCGAAACAGGAATGCAGGCTGTCAGCTACACCACCGGCGTTCCGGCTATGGTGGGCGCCATGATGTTCCTGACCGGAAAGTGGGTCAACCCCGGCGTGCGCAATGTCGAGGAATTCGATCCCGATCCTTTCCTCGCCGAACTTGCCAAAGACGGACTTCCCTGGAACGAGATCGTCAACGGCGATCTTGAGTTCGACGACTGATGGATCTGCGTATTTTTCCCCCCGAGGATCTTCTGCAGGCAACTGTGAAGCTTCCTCTGAGCAAGAGCGTGGCCAACCGCGCTCTTGTCATCGCTGCGCAGACCGAAGGAGGCATAGTGCCCGACCGTCTGCCCGACTGCGACGATACCCGTGTGTTCATCGAAGCCTTGAACCGGCGTGAGGGTAGGGTAGACTGCCACGGATGTGGCACGGCCCTGCGCTTTCTGACAGCATTTTTTGCAGCCACCGAGGGCGCCGACGTCATTATTGACGGCAACGAGCGGCTTCGTCAGCGCCCGATAGCGGCGCTGGTCGAAGCTCTGCGCGACTGTGGCGCCGATATTGAATATGCCGAAACCGAGCGCTTTGCGCCTTTGCGCATTCGCGGACACCGACTCAGCGGGGGCGAGATAGATCTTGACCCGCAGATGTCGAGCCAGTTCGCATCGGCTCTGCTGATGGTGGCACCGACAATGACTTCGCCGCTACGGCTCAGACTGGTAGGCGAGATAGCCTCAGAGCCTTATATCAGACTGACGACAGCCATGATGGAAGCCGCAGGTGCCATAGTCGATCGCGAGAATATGGTTATGGTTGTCGACCACGGGCAGAAAGTGCCGCGCGAAGGAGCGTCGATAACGGTCGAACCGGGCCGATATAAACCCTTCCGTCAGGAAGCCGAGGCCGACTGGAGTGCCGCCGCTTTCTGGTATGAGATAGAGGCTCTGACGAGTGGCTTCCTGAGTCTCGACACCCTTAGCGCAGACTCGAAGCAGCCCGATAGCGCCGCCGCCCGGCTTTTTGCCGATCTCGGAGTGGTCACCGACTTCGAAGGGGAAGAAGGGTTCACCGACCTCTGCGGCTCGCCTGACCTGTCACCGCGTCTGCGTCATGATTTCTCGCCTACGCCCGATCTCGTCCCGGCCGCTGTCGTGACTTGCGTCATGCTGAGGATTCCGTTCCGTTTCACGGGCATATCCACTCTCCGCTATAAAGAGTCAGACCGCATTGCCGCGCTAATAGAGGAACTTGCCCGCGTCGGGGCCGTCATAGAGTCGGATGCCGACGGCATGTCGTGGGAAGGCGCTTTGCAGCCTGTTGCCGAACTACCGGTTTTCGATCCTCACGGCGACCATCGGCTGGCGATGTCGCTCGCGCCTGTGGCATGCTATATTCCGGGAATCATAGTCCGCGATGCCGGGGTTGTCGACAAAAGCTATCCTTCGTTCTGGGACGATCTGGCTGCGGCCGGATTCCGGGTTGAACCTGTCGAAACGGGCGAGGCATGACCGGCGCGCTCATTCTGTTGGCTGTTGTCGTTGTTGTGGGCGTTATCTTGCGCCTTACTCACCGTCCAGACACGACAGAACCCGACGCGCCTTCGACGGAAGCTACAGAAGTATCTCACGGCCCGTTTTGCTGTGGCCGTCATGCGGTCTGCGAGAAGGGTCTTCCGGCCGGCGAGCCGGTCTATTATGATGACGAAGAGCTCGACGTTTTTGCCGGGCGTCCTGCCGATGAATACAAAGATGCTGAAATCGAGCTGTTCCGCGATATTCTGCTGACTCTGCGCCCCGAAGACGTAGCCGGATGGTGTGAGAGTCTTGTCAGTCGTCACATAGCGCTCCCCGAACCGCTTCGCGACGAAGTTTTAATGATAATGTCAGAGTGAATTAAGTGAACGTTCTCGAACTTGATTTTTTTCGCAATGCCCTGATTGCCGTGCTGCTCGTCAGTGTGGCTTCGGCTATAATAGGCTGTTATGTCGTTACGAGGCGTCTGGTGTCGATAGCGGGAGGTGTTACCCACGCCTGTTTCGGTGGTCTCGGACTCGGATATTTTCTCGGCTTCAACCCTGTGTTGCTTGCCGGTATAGTCGCTGTCGGGTCGTCGCTTGGCGTCGACTGGCTCGAGCGTCATTCGAAGGTGAGAAGCGATTCGGCGGTAGCTGTGTTCTGGGCTCTCGGCATGGCTGCTGGCGTTCTGTTTGTTTTCCTTACTCCGGGATATGTCCCCGAGCTGAATGCTTTCCTGTTCGGCAACATACTGACGGTCACCCGGACCGATCTGCTGACTTTCGCTGTTTTCACTCTGGTTCTGACCGGCTATTACGCGGTTCGTTTCCCGGTTGTCACGGCCTGTGCGTTCGACCGCGATTTCGCCCGCGTCAGCGGATTGCCGGTGACTCGGGTGACTACGGTAATGACGCTTTTCACGGCTGTCTGCATTGTATTGACAATCAGACTTGTCGGCGTAATGCTTCTTATGTCGATGCTGACATTGCCCGTTATGATCGCCGAGATGTTTGTCGGGCGCATGAAGCCGCTGCTGTGGCTGTCGGTTGCTGTCAGTGCTGTAGGCTGCACAGCCGGACTGTTTCTCGGAACCGTGATAGACGTTCCGGCTTCGGCGCTGATCGTTCTCACTCTTGCCGCAGCGTGGGTCATAGCGCGCCTGATCAGATTCATTTCCGGGCAAATCGGCAGATAAAATCAGCAGCTCCCTTGGCCGGTGGGCCGGGAGCTGCCTGTAAACGGTGGTTTTGTTTTCAGCCTTTCAGTTTGTCGGCGAGCCCGTGGGCGAAGTCGGCGCCCTTCTCGAGGGCCTCGGCGGCCATACCTTTGGCCTTTTCGCCCAGTCCCGAGAGTTTCTCTGTGGCAGAGTCCTTGATGTCGTTGATTTTGTCTTTAACGGCGGAGTTATGGGCGGCAGCGGCCTCTTTGGCGGCTTCGGCACTGAGCTCGGCGGCTTGCTTCGACACTTTCAGGTCCTGGCGTGCGATGTCATCATTAGTAGGTGTCATAACGGTTGTTTTTTAGAGGTTTGGTAACAGCATTAAAACACCTTTGGCACCGTTGTGGTTCAGCTCTCGGGCCGTTCGGCCGATAAAATCAGTCGACAAGGCGGTCGAGAACTGTAGCTATCAGGTCGGTGACTGCCGATTTATAGTTCGGGCGGGCATTCCCGTTCATGCGGTTGGCGATGATAGTGCAGACAGTCATAGCTTTATGGCCCATGAGGCGCGACAGTCCCTGAAGCGGGGCCGATTCCATCTCGTAGTTCGTTATTTTGCGCCCGTTGAAGCGGAAGTCCTCGATTGATTTGTTCAGCCCGGGATTGGCGAGCGGAAGGCGCAGCTCACGTCCCTGAGGCCCGTAGAATCCTACGGCCGAGATTGTGTTTCCGCGCACCATGTCGTCGCGCCCGATCCGGCTGACGAGTTCGGCATCGGCGTCGACAACGTAGGGGCGTGCCCAGAGCGGGTTCCAGTCGGTGTCGGCGGTGAAAGCGTTCTCGAAGTCGAGATCGGCAACGCTGTTGCGTCCGGCGTAGTAGTTCAGCACACCGTCGAATCCGATAGCTTTTTCGGCGATTACGGGTGTGCCGAGGTCGAGTTCGGGCTGAAGGGCTCCCGACGTTCCGATGCGCACCATTGTCAGCACGCGTTTCTCGGCCCGGATTTCGCGTGTGGCGAAGTCGACATTTGCCAGAGCGTCGAGCTCGTTGATGACGATGTCGATATTGTCGGGTCCGATGCCGTGACTGAGACACATGACGCGTTGGCCGCGGAAGGTGCCCCCGATCGTATGGAATTCGCGCGACTGGACTTCAAAATCGCGGGTGTCGAAGTTCGCAGCCACGATATTGACGCGGGCCGGGTCGCCAACAAGGATTATGCGGTCGCAGAGCTGGTCGGGACGGAGGTGGAGGTGGAATATCGATCCGTCGGGATTGATAATCATTTCGCTGGGTTCAATGAAGCGTTTCATGGCAGGGGAATTTTTTTGATCGTTAAACAAGACGGTAACGTGAGCCGGGAAGCGAGGCGATGAGCTTGTCGAATTCCATATCGATAAGCTTTGCCATAAGCCTCGGCGCCGGCATATCTGTTGCCAGAGAGATTTCCTGAATGCTCAGTTCACCTTTCCGGGTCAGCAGATCGATTATTTTTTGAGTGTCGGAATCTTTTTCTTCGAACAGCTCCTGTTGTTTGGGCGCAGCCGGACGTCGGTGCCACCGCAGATCGTCGATAATGTCGTCGGCTCCGGTCAACAGCTGAGCGATGTTGTCGGAAATCAGCTTGTTGCACCCCGAACTGAAGCTGTCGGTCACGCGTCCCGGCAGTGCGAACACCGACCGGCCGTATTCCGAGGCGAGGCGCGCGGTGAACATAGCGCCCCCTTTTATGTTGCTCTCGACAATGACGGCAGCCTGTGAAATTCCGGCAACAATCCGGTTGCGGGCCAGGAAGTTGCCTTTATGGATGGGGTCAGATGAGAAATATTCTGTCAGAATGGCGCCCCCCTTCTTTATGATTTCGGCGGCTACTCCGCGGTGGGCCGACGGATAGATTGTGCTGAGTCCGTGGGCCACCACAGCTATTGTCGGAAGACCGGCGTTCAGGCTGGCCCGATGAGCCGCTACGTCGATGCCGAAAGCGAGTCCGCTGACGATGGCGACAGGAGAATCGGTCTTTTCGGCAATTCCGCCGACAATCTGCGGGGTCATGTTGTTGCCGTAGACAGTCGCATGGCGCGTTCCTACGATAGCCAGGCAGTTGACGGCATTCAGATCGAGGCCGCCGAGAGCGAAGAGAACCACAGGCGCGTCGTCACATTCGAGAAGCAGCCGGGGATAGTCCGGATCGGTGAAATAGAGCATCCTGACAGCGTTCGCTTCGATGAACGGCATCTCGGCGCGAGCCTCTTCGAGCGCTTCCCGGCGATGGCTGTCGGCGAATATCTTGGCGCCTGTGCCCATCAGGGCCGAGATCTGAGCGGGCGTCATCGTGAAGAACATTTCTTCGGAGCCACACCGCTCGAGAAGCATTCTGGCCATCGACAGCTTTATGCCGCGCAGCCGCGCAAAGGCAAGTTTATAAAGCCTGTCGGTCATCGCTCAAGTTCTTTGGCGAACGCGGCGCCCAGTTCGTCGCCGCGGCTCAGACGCCCGTTTACAATTGACACTATTGTTATACGTCCGCTGACGGCGAGCTCCCCCGACGGAAGCCTGTAGAGATCCTGACGGAAAATGAATTTCGGGCCGCGGCGCTCCAGCGCCAGTTTCGAGACGAAGCTCTCGCCTGAGCGCAGAGGCGACAGATAGTCGATTTCAGCGCGACGCACAACGGGGTCGATGCCGCTGAGGTGCATGGCTTCGAAGGTCAGGCCTGCCCGACGGCAGAATTCATGGCGTGTATGCTCCATATAGTTGAGATACACTGAATTGTTGACTATGCCTTCGTAGTCGACCTCATAGTCGCGAACGTCCATTACGAGTTCGTAGATATAGTGCGGGACATCTGTTTCTTTCATCGACCCAAAATTAGCGAAAAAGAGCGGAAAAACCTGTTTTTCGCGTTGAAAAAGTGTCAGTCGAGCGTCTGGACACCTCCGCCGTTGACCATGAGGGTCTGGCCGCTGACCCATGCCGAGGCCGGGGATGCGAAATACAGCACCGCAGCGGCAATGTCGCTGACTTCGCCGAGCCGTTTTATCGGAGTATGGGCGAGCATACGGCGCTCGAGAGCAGGAGTCATTACCGTGGACAATGCATGGGTGCGGGTAGCTCCCGGTCCGACATTGTTTATCCTGATTCCCATAGGGCCGAGATCGTAGGCGAGGTTTTCGGCCATATGGTTCAGCGCGGCTTTCGACGAGCCGTAGATCGACATCCCGGGACTGTTGTTGACCGAACTCATCGACGTTATGTTGATAACCGAGCCATATCCGGCAGTCTGCATAAGCGGAGCCGCAATCTTTGTCAGATACCATGGCGCGAACACATTGACGCGGTATATGCGTTCGACGTAGTCGAGGTCGATGTTGAACGGACTCTCGGTGCCTCCGCCTCCGTGACCGGCATTGTTGACAAGGATATTGAGAGCGCCGTAGCTGTCAATGGCAGCTTTGACGGCAGCATCGCAGGCCGAAGTGTCGGTCACGTCGCAGCCTACCGGGAGCGCATGGCCTCCGCCGGCGTTTATTGCGTCGGCCACAGCTTCGGCTTTGGCATATGTCCGGTTTGCGACAACGACATTGGCTCCTGCAGCAGCGAGAATCTCGCAGCAGCCGCGACCGATGCCGTCGCCTCCGCCGGTGACAAGCGCTGTCATCCCCGTGAGGTCAAACAGCTTCGAGACAGTGTCAGCGGTCGACATGGCTTAGATGGAGCGTGTAGTGGGCGACACTGTCGGGTGCCTCATAATTGTCGTTTACCATCAGAAGGGTAGAGTCGCTCGTGATTTTGAAGGTCATGGCCGAGGCTGTCCTGAATTTGAATTCGGGCGAGAGATTGACGAATGTCTCGTTCTCGCGTGTGACAACGCTGAAGTCCCCCTCCGAGCGGTCGGTGACCGAACGTCCGTCGTTGGTGGTATAGCTCATCAGAAGGTCGTAGTCGCCGGTGGTGGCGTGGGTGTCATCGTCATAATCGAGAGTCAGTGTGTAGTGGATTCCCGAAGTGTCGGCGCCGGGCAGAATGCCGGTGTAGGTCTCTTCGACATCTCCTTTGGCGGCAGTGCCGTTGGCACACCGATGGTTGTTGCAGCATGAGGCTGTGGCAAGAAGCATAAGCATCAGGCCGCAAGCCGGAATAGTCTTTTTCATAATATATCGCATTTTATTTTGCGGCATAGGCCATGCCGCATCCGTTATAAGTCAAATATATAAGGTCTGTCGACGCCGAAAAGTTCAGCCGCCGGGCATGTTTAAGTTATCGGTCAGTACGATTGAGGCAGTCATTAAAAATGGTATTTTTACATATTTGTAAAACATTTTTTGTACTTTTGCGTTGCTATAATAACGGCAAAGCATTATGAGCGAAGTAGAACTCCTATTAGTCAATAACAGTGATAGCTGCACTATGTATACAATTCAGTTTTTGTCTGATGACATGAGCGAATTTGAAAAATTTGTTTCCAAATTCAGACAAGATGCTGAACTGAATCATGATTTTCAAGCTATAATGCGTTTCGTAGAACAGATTCTATCGAATGGCGCATTAGAGCGATACTTCCGCAGAGAGGGAAAGATGAACGATTCAGTTGTTGCGCTCCCCGTTATGAAATCAAAGCTCCGCTTATATTGTCTGCGACTTACTGACAGAATCCTTGTGCTCGGCAACGGTGACATTAAGAACAGCCGCACATATGAGGAAAATAATACACTGCAGGGGTATGTCATGGATTTGCAGAAATTCGAGCGCCTTCTTAAACAGGAAGTCCGTGCCGGCAGTGTTGAGATCACAGAAAAGGAGATACTAACCGATAAGACTTTCGATATATGAGAACCGTCAGCCTTTCTTTACAAGAAATATTTAATGAGATTCCTCGTGAGAAACGGGAGGAAACTCGACTCTCGTTTGCTATCTCTAACAGACTTGACGCGTTAATGCACGAAAAAGGTCTTAATAAAAAGCAGTTTGCCGAAGCTCTCGGTAAACGGCCTAATGAGATAACGCGATGGCTGAGCGGAGAGCATAATTTCACTATTTCAACTCTCGCAAAGTTATCATCATTCTTCGGGCAGCCGATTATTAACGTTGTCTGAACGATCTTCTGTTTTACACCGCCTTCTGAGGTGCTACGGCATAACAGGCTTATTGCCGTGGCTTTGAGAGATGTCAAAAGGCGTGCGGCTTCTCTATGCCGGAGATGTTGATTCCGGTGAGTCTTGAGATTCTGCCCCTTTATCTGCAAAAAAATTGCCGGAGTATCTTTTTTCAACTTAAGTTGAGAGTGAGGACGAATTTTCTGCCGACTTTTGCCAATAAAACAAATTGGTAAATGGTAAATCGAATAGTCAAATCAATATTGAGCCTTACGGTTGCGGTGCCTTTCATGGCATTAGCCGATACAAACATCTCCAGACCCGCTGATACTGAAAGTGCTATTATTAAATGAGTCAGGCAGTTGAGAGACCTGTTAAACTTTTGATTTTGTTGTCAAACTTTTTTTATGCCGAATTTATTTTTTCTGTCTAACTTTGTCAATAAAAAAATACGCTTATGAAATTCCGAATAGTCAAATCAATATTGTGTCTTGCGATGACGGTGCCTTTTATGGCATTCGCTCATACCGGCATTACGAATCTTTCGGGCAAGGATGAAATCGCTCTTGCTCCAATGCTGATAGAGGAATACTGCCCGTCGGATAATTTTTCCGCACATGAATTTGAGCTGCGCGTAAGGCAGAATGTCTCAGGCAGAAGCATTGACAGCGACGATTATTTTCATGCGGTTCTGTCGAAAAGCGGCACTTTAGGAGCTGTGCTCGGTGAAAAGATCTACGAGATAGAATCCATAGCCGTTGAAGGGCCGATGAATGAGGCCGATTTCAATACGCTGTGGGAAGCGACATTCAATGGCCATCTGAAAAATATCGACCTTCAGAAAGCTACGGTAGAAAACGGTAAAATCCCGGACAAGGCTCTGTTCCATATCGATGCACAGGTCAACTGGGAAACTATGGTGATAACCACTACATGGCTTGAAAAGCTGATTCTTCCTGAAGGAGTGACAGAGATCGGTGAATTTGCAATAGCCTATGCGACTGCGCTTAAAGAGATAAAATTCCCGAAGACCTTACAGACAATCGGAAAAGCGGCTTTCACGGACTGCATAAGTTTGACAGCCGAACAATTGGTGTTCCCGGAGAGTCTGAGTGTGATCGCTGAGCAGGCTTTCTATCAATGCCGCGGACTGACAGGCAAGATAACGCTGCCCTCGTCGCTGAAGGCGATTGTCTGTGGAGCGTTCTACTGCTGTAAAATCTCAGAAATCAACTTCCCTCAGTCACTGGAATATCTCGGATGTATGGCGTTTGCCAATTCTGCACTTGAAAAGGCGATTTTGCCCGACAACTGCGCTCTTTGTTCAGAAGGCGGTCAGTTCTACAATATCTGGACCCTCGCCGAAGCCCATTTGCCGAATAATTTGACTCTCGTTCCGAACAGTGTCTTTTCAGGCTGTTTTTCTTTGAAAAAAGTGAATGTTCCCACAAGAGCCGTTATCATCGCGGAGTTTGCATTCGACCAGGCCAAAATGTCAGATATAGATTTTCCGGAGACATTGGAATCAATTGAGCAGGATGCGTTTCAGAGTTGCAACAAGCTCACTGCCGTGGTTCTGCCGTCGTCGCTCAAAAGCCTTGGCGACCGTGCTTTCGCCTTATGCGGCAGTCTGCAAAAAATCTACTGCAAGGCAACTGTTCCACCCGCATGTATTCCGGCATCAGGATATGACTCCGACGGCACGCCTTTTTCAAGCGTAAACCCTTCGACCCCTGTCTACATACCCGTTGGAACGAAACAGCAATACGTGACGGCGCCGGGCTGGGATTACATGACCAATTTTATCGAGACCGATGATTTCCCCGCTGCCGGTGTCGAAAGTGTGGCAACTGACGTAAATGAACAGCACGGCAGAACCTACGATTTGTTCGGAAGAAAGGTCGAAACGCTCTATCCCGGAAATATTTACATCCGTAACGGCAAGAAGCTGCTGATAAAATGAAGCTTTAGATCTTTCTCCGACACCAACTGTAAAATACAGGGCAGGCATCTGATGCTTGCCCTGCCGTTTTGTGGGGTTGTTTGCGGCGTAGAGTTGCGCGGTCGGCTTCTTTTTAGTAATTTTGCCGATTGATATATGGAATCAGAATCAACAATACTCACTCCGGCTGAGTTTTCAGGCCTGAACCATGCGCTTTCGCTCAGTGGAGGCAAGGTGATTATATGCCATGTGTCGCCCGACGGCGACGCCATCGGCTCGTCGCTGTCGCTTCTTCGTGTTCTCCGCGCCATGGGACACCGCGACGTCAGGGTTGTCACTCCCGATATGCCGCCTCAGAGTCTCGGCTTTCTGTCGGGCATTCGCGAAATAACGGTTGCTTCACAGCATCCCGAAACCGTGCGGCGTCTGCTGTCGTCGGCCGGGGTTATCTTCTGTCTTGACTTCAACGAACCGCGTCGTGTCGACCGTCTTGAAGAAGCGCTGTCGGGCTCGAAGGCGCTGAAGGTCATGATTGACCATCATCTCAATCCCGATCCGTTTGCCGACATAATTGTGAGTCGGCCCGAGGTCTCTTCTACCTGTCTGTTGCTCTATAATGTCCTCGTTGATCTGGGACTCGCCGGTTATATTGACATGACGGTGGCGGAGTCGCTTCTGACGGGCATGATGACCGACACGGGCGCCTTCTCCTACAATGCCAAGGATCCCGGAATCTATCGCGTAGTCGCTGATCTCATGGAGCGCGGCGCCGATAAAGACAGGCTCTACAAGATTCTTTTCGACACCAATAAAGAGTCGACCCTTCGCCTTCACGGTTACGCGCTGGCCGAGAAAATGACCATCTATCCCGACCACAAGGCGTCGGTTATCGTGCTCGACAGCGACGAGCTCCAGCGGTTCGGCTATCAGCGTGGCGACACAGAGGGGCTGGTCAACAAGCCTCTGTCGATACCCGAGGTTGCATATTCGGTATTCATGAGGCAGGATGAGCCTGAATTCATAAAAGTGTCGATGCGTTCGAAGGGCCTTTTCCCTGTCGACAAGCTCTGCAAGGAAGCCTTCGGCGGTGGTGGACACCTGAATGCCGCCGGCGGCGAATTCTACGGCACGCTCGACGCCGCTATAGCCCATCTGCTTGAAAAAATGCCCGAATTCGACTGTTATCTCTAACATTATATAAATGAAACAGACAATCACCGCTCTCGTCGGCCTGCTTCTGGCCGCTGTTATGTTAAGCTCATGCGATGACAAGCGCTCGTTTGCCGATTTGCTTTCCGATGAGAACAAATCCGTCAATCTATACCTGTCAGACCATCGTGTCGTAGGCTCGATACCGCCCGACAGCGCTTTCGAGGTAGGCCCCGATGCTCCTTACTATCAGCTCGATGAGGACGGCAATATCTACATGCAGGTTCTGTCGAAAGGCGATATGAAGCTGCGACCGGTCAAAGACGACCGCGTTTATTTCCGCTTCATGCGTTATAACCTCAACCGTTATCAGACAGGCGAGGATCTCGTCGGAGCCGGCAACTCCAACGATATTGTCGGCAGCAATGGTCTCGGAACAACTTATTTCCTGTTCGACAATTACAAGCTTCAGACGTCGTATAAATACGGCACGGGAATACAGATGCCGATGCATTTCCTCGGCGCCAATGCCCACGTCATGCTTATCGTCAAGAGCCAGAGCGGATGGCCCGATGAGATGGCTAACGTCATACCGTTTGTCTACGATGTGACTTACTACAGCTCACCTCTGTCCCCCTGGAAAGCCGAAGTCGACGCGAACAACAAATAAAGAAACAAACAATCAAGATTCAAGATATGTCACTGATAAAATCAATCTCGGGAATCCGCGGCACTATCGGCGGTCGTCCCGGAGAAGGGCTGTCGCCTGTCGACGTGGTGAAATTCACCGCAGCCTATTCCCGTTTCATAATTGAGACTTCGGGCCGTCGAGGCGCCGTGGTCGTCGGCCGCGATGCCCGTGTTTCAGGCCCTATGGTCGATTCTCTTGTATGCGCCACCCTTTCAGGCATGGGCCTCGATGTCATCAACATCGGCCTCGCCTCGACCCCGACGACCGAAATCGCCGTGACCGGCGAGAAGGCTCTCGGCGGAATAATCATCACGGCCAGCCACAACCCTATGCAGTGGAACGCCCTGAAGCTGCTCGATGCCAACGGCGAATTTCTCAGCGCCGAGCAGGGAGCCCGAGTGCTTGAGATTGCCGCCAACGATGATTTCACTTTTGCGCCGGTAGAGGAACTCGGTCAGGTCATGACCGACACAACCTGGCTCAAGCGCCACATAGATATGGTTCTCGGACTGTCGCTGGTCGACCGCAAGGCTATCGCCGACGCTGACTTTACTGTGGCAGTCGATGCCGTCAACTCTGTAGGCGGCTATGCTATTCCGGCTCTGCTTCGCGCGTTAGGTGTCAAAAACGTCATTGAGCTTAACTGCGAGGTGACCGGCCGGTTCAGCCATACTCCCGAACCGATTCCCGAGAATCTGACTCAGATCGCCGATCTTATGAAAGAGGGGCGCGCCGATGTCGGTTTTGTCGTCGATCCCGACGTCGACCGTCTGGCGATCGTCATGGAAAACGGCGAGATGTTTGTCGAGGAATATACTCTCGTCGCCGTGGCCGACTATATTCTCGGCCATACTCCGGGCGCTACGGTGAGCAACCTGAGCTCGAGCCGCGCCCTGCGCGATGTGACCGAAAAACACGGCTGCAGTTATACAGCCGCCGCTGTCGGCGAGGTCAACGTTGTGACGGCAATGAAGAATACCGGCGCAGTTATCGGCGGCGAAGGCAATGGCGGGGTTATCTATCCCGAGGCCCACTACGGCCGCGATGCTCTGGTCGGTGTGGCGCTGTTCCTGACTCTTATGGCCCACAAGGGCAAGAAGGTCAGCGAGATCAAGAAAGAATATCCGCAGTATGTCATAACCAAAAACAAACTGCAGCTCACTCCCGAGATCGACGTCGATGCTATCCTTTCCGCTGTCAAAGAGGCGTTCAAGGGTGAGCGGATAACGGATATCGACGGTGTGAAGATAGATTTCGAAGACGGCTGGGTGCACCTGCGCAAATCGAATACCGAGCCCATTATCAGAATCTACAGCGAGGCCCGCGACGCTGACCGCGCCAACGCTCTTGCCGACCGCGTCAAGGCGGCCATAAGCGACAAGATCTGATTCCCCACGCGACAAGATCTGATTCCCCACGCTGATAAAGCGTTAATACCATAATGAACTCCACCTCCGAAAGTTTGAAACAGAACTTTTCGGGGTGAAGTTCATAAAAACAACCGGCAGCAGCCGGTCAGCCTCAACAGTTAGTCACTACAGTCAGTCTCTACAGTAAGTCTTTACAGTTAGTAATTCAGGTATTGTGCCCGGTGTATGGGCATGTTCCCTATATTTTCTTACTTTTTTCTAATATTTCTTTAATTATGCGACACTTAGCTTTTTTCGCAGCGGCGCTATCGGCTTTGTCAGCCTCGGCAGATTTGCCGGTAACGCTGGTCAACAACACTAACGGCCAGTTTGCCGACGACGACATCTATGTCGCCATCCTCGGCGAGCAGAAGGGGGTGGGCTATATCTATTATGATATGGCGAAATCCACGTCTGCAGCTACGGTCAGACCGCTCAACGAGTCGGTGAACACATTGCCGGGCACAGGCCCTTTCACAACGTATGCCGACGTCTTTACCAAGCTTTCCGATATCCCCGGGAAAGTTGTTTATCTGGGCGACACCTATGCCTGCCGTATGTTTATCAGTTTCAAGTCGCCGATGTATCTTCACGCTTTCGCTCAGGGATACGCAGGCGCCGATCTCAACAACCCCTCCGACCCGAATGCCTCGGTGCGCTGGGAGCTGGTTGAGTTCACCTATGCTCCGGGTTCAGGTTCGGGAAAAGATTTCGACGAGATATGGATCAATACAACGCGTGTCGACGCATTCCAGTATCCCATGGGTCTCGAGCTATGGTCGACCGGTCATTATCCCTACACGAAAAGGGGAGAAAATGTCAGCTATAAGACGGTTATCGACAAATGGAACTCGACGCTCGGTAACACGGTCTATAAAGACTGTCTCTACAATCTGATAACCAAAGACAATGTCGGCGGAATCATCAAACAGCCCTCTAAAGTCAAGTCTATAAAAGATCAGAATATCTTCGACGATTATATCAATAAGATATGGACTTACTTCTCAAGCCACACAGCCAATATCGACATGGGTCTGCTCGGACGCTGGACAGGCAAGGTCGAGGGAGAGAAGTTCGTTCTGACCTGTGCCGAAGGACATTACTGGCAGCCGGGCTCGGTAGCGACAATCGACGCGAAGCCCGACACGGAGGATGTGATTGAGGGCGCAGGAGTGTTTGCATCCGGATCTGACATCTCAAAAACCGTTCAGTCAATGTTCTGTGCCGCTTTCAACAGAGGCATGATACGTGCGACTTCCGATCTTCAGGATTGGAATCCCGACGGCCCGACGAAAGCTTTCTCGGGCGGCACAGAGTATCCCTGTAATGAATATGTGAAGTTTTTCCACGACCCGGCTATCTCGCCAAGCGGCAAAACATATGCTTTCTCTTACGACGATACTTACGACCAGAGTGCCACCTGTTATGCCAATAACCCGACGCGGGCGACAGTGACGATCGGAGGCTTTTCCGACTCCAACCCCGATCCCGGCACTGACCCCGATCCGGATCCCGACCCCAACCCCGGAACTGATCCCGATCCTGACCCCAACCCCGGCACTGATCCTGACAATAATCAGAGTCTCGAAAAAAATTTTTCGGCCGACGACCATACTCAGGGCAATCCTTTCGCAGGGCCTTATTCATTAAAGCTCTATCCTTCGGAAGGAGGCGTTGCTGTCGTTGCCAGATTTGAAGGTAACTACGAGGGATTTGACGGCCTCTGGCTCTGGAACTACACAAATGGATTCGAAGAGACGAAAATGACATCGGCGGGCGACGGAAGCTATCGCTATCTGATCAATAATGTCGCACCCGGAACCACAGTCACTGTGGCTGTTAAAATTGCGTATGCGGGAGGCATGAGTGTGTCCCCTCAGGTATCGTATGTCGTGCCCGATAAAGCTCAGCCGGTATTGCCGACCGTAACATTGTCGTCGGATCCTTCGAGCTGCCGGACAGGCGAGACAGTCGTGTTTACCGCGAATGTCAAGCCCGGCGATTTTGAAGTAGACGCTGTAGTGGTCAGGATTGATGGAAACCCTCTTGTCACCGCGCCTGTTGCCGGCTCTGAGAATACGAAATATACAGCACAGTGGACAGCCACATCGGCTGGCGACCACATTGTTGTCGCGGAAGTGACAGCGGGTGGCCAGACGGTCACGTCGCCCGAGCTCCGCTATACGGTGACGGCACCTGCTCCTGATCCGGTATTGCCGACCGTAACATTGTCGTCAGATCCTTCGGGCTGCAAGACAGGCGAGACAGTCGTGTTCACCGCGGATGTCAATCCCGGCGATTTTGAAGTAGACGCCGTAGTAGTCAGGATTGATGGAAACGCTCTTGTCACCGCGCCTGTTGCCGGCTCTGAGAATACGAAATATACAGCAGAGTGGACAGCTACATCAGCGGGCGACCACATTGTTGTCGCAGAAGTGACAGCCGGCGGCCGGACGATCACGTCGCCCGAACTCCGTTATACGGTGACGGCTTCTGACTCCGGCAATGCATCTCTGACGACTCCCGGTGAATCGTTAGAGACACTGGTGATATATCCGAATCCTGCAAGTTCGGAGATTCATCTGCGCACCCGCGGAGCCGGCGTAGTTTCATTGTTGTCGTTAGACGGTAATTGTATCGGGCAATATGATGTCGAATCGGTTGCTACAATCGATGTTTCATGGCTGAATCCGGGTCTCTATTTCGTTAGATTCATTGAGGACGGAGGCTTTGCTCCTGTTGTAAAAAGGCTGATTATTAAATAACTGCCTCTGTTTTGTTAACCATGAAAAAATCGTAAAAAGTATATTTGTGTATGTTTATGGCCGCAGTTGCCTTGACAGCTGTCTCGGCCGAGAATCTCTTTACGGGAACCTTTCTGATGACATATGATCTTTCGGGACGCAGAATCAGTCATCCGTCTGGAATGTGCATTATGGTCAAGGGTTCCAAAGCAACCAAACTGGTTGTGCCCGTGCGCTAAGCGGTCATAATCAGCTCAGACAAAAGCGCGGCCTCGGCAGGGGTCGCGCTTTCGTTATTTCATGGCTAAGAGTAGGCTGCATGGGATATAATGGCTAACTTTGCACAGTTTTTACGGTTAACACTATTACAGTTTTCTCAAGCAGCCATTATCGTCAGGAAGATGAAACTTAATACAATAGGCTCATATATACCGGCTACCGACAGACAGAGCAATATCGAACTGTTGAGAATCGTTGCGATGTCAATGATTGTCATTCTCCACTTCTTATGTCATGGGATAACTGAAGAAAATATGCCTCGGTTTCTCTATGTGTTGATTTGTACGTATTGCAGCGTCGGCGTCAATCTTTTCTTTCTCATATCGGGATATTTCAGGATAAGGTCGGTCATGAAGAGTATCGCGAGACTTGTCTTTACGGTGCTGTTTTTTGACTTTGTAAACTATCTGTTGTTATACTTTACGGTCGGCCCCGCGGCGCTCTATGACTGGATGTCCACATTATTTTTCCCTGTTTCCCGAAGTCCTTACTGGTTCTTGCAGGTTTATCTTTTCATGATAATATGTTCGCCGCTGATAAATCGTGGAATCGATGGAATGACATTGAATAATCTAAGGTTATTCATATTGGTTTTTTCGGCTTTCACTTGCTATAGTTGCGGATTCGGAGGGAATATGTCAAATTCCAACGGTTATTCATTTCTTCAGGGCGTTTATATGTATTGCGTGGCGGCCTACCTGAAGAGAGACAATTGGCTGATGAGCAGGATGAAGGGCGTGAAATGCATTGTGACTGCTTTCGTTATGCTTACTCTTGGCGCCATTTTGGTTTTTTATTCCAAAAAGCCGCTTCTAACCGACTATAACAGCTTTATAAGTATTATATCGTCGGCTTTGATATTCGCCTGTTTCGTGAATCTTGATATAAAAAGCAAAACAGTTAACATTATTGCTTCGGGGGCTCTCGGCTGTTATCTGCTGCAAGACGGGCAATTCGGACATCGTTACTTATACGCCACTATCAATCGCGTATTCACGTCCGAGCCCCTCTATTGTTCATTGGCCTACCTGACAGTTCAGTTTATTTCCTTCTGGGCCTTATCATTATTGATCACGATGTTTGTCAGGCCTTTGTTCAAGCTTCTCGACAGAAACCTCGTGGCGCCGATATCAAAAAAATTAGGGGATTTTGTTGACAAAATCCCCGTTGGCTAATGAGCTGCTAAGGCTGTCAGAGCTTGCGGCCGGGAGCGACAGAGAGTTTGTCGTAGGCGCGACGGGCTTTGGCGCGGGCTTCTTCGACGCTGTCGGCGGTGGCGAGGATGACGCCCATGCGGCGGTGTCCCTTGACGCGCGGTTTGCCGAAGATGCGCATTGAGGTGCCGGGCTCTTCGAGAACTTTGTCGAGATTGTCCATGACGATGTTGTCGGAGTCGGCCTCGATGACGATGGCGCGGCTGGCACTCGGCCCGTAGAAACGAAGCTCGGGAATGGGAAGACCGAGCAAAGCACGGGCGTGAAGACCGAATTCGCTGAGATCCTGGGAGATCATCGTGACCATTCCGGTGTCGTGGGGACGCGGCGATACTTCGCTGAAAATCACTTCGTCGCCTTTGACGAACATCTCTACTCCGAAAATGCCGTAGCCACCGAGTGCGTCGGTCACCTTGCGGGCGATTTCGCGGGCCTTGGCGATTGCGGGTGCCGACATCGGCTGTGGCTGCCAGCTTTCGCGATAGTCGCCGTCGATCTGAATGTGGCCTACCGGTTCGCAGAACACTGTGCCCGAGACGCTGCGCACCGTAAGCAGCGTTATTTCGTAGTCGAAATCGACGAAGCCTTCAACGATGACACGTCCGGCGCCGGCGCGGCCGCCTTCCTGCGATACTCTCCATGCTTCGTCGATGTCGCCGGCGTTTTTGATGACCGACTGGCCGTGGCCGCTGGAGCTCATGACAGGCTTGACAACACAGGGGAGTCCTATTTCGGCGATGGCTGCGTCGAATTCTCCGCGGTCAGAGGCGAAGCGGTAGGGCGAGGTCTTGACTCCGAGCTCTTCGGCGGCAAGACGGCGGATTCCTTCGCGGTTCATTGTCAGCCACGCGGCGCGGGCAGTCGGAGTGACATGGTAGCCCTCTTTCTCGAGTTCGACGAGCACGGGAGTGGCGATGGCCTCGACCTCTGGAATAATATGATCGGGTTTCTCAAGCTCGATTATGCGGCGCAGTTCGTCGGCGTCGAGCATGTTGAACACGTAGGAGCGGTGGGCGATCTGCATTGCCGGAGCGCCCGCGTAGGAGTCGCAGGCAATGACTTCGACGCCGAAGCGCTGAAGCTCGATAGCTACCTCTTTTCCCAACTCGCCGCTGCCGAGCAGCAGGGCTTTGCGTCCCTCGGGTTTTCCGATTGTTCCGATCTTTGACATAGAAATGTGATTGAATGAGACCGCAAATTTACAAAAAATCCCGGAATATCAGATAAGGGCGTGGATTCCGGTAATGACGCCTACGAGCGACATCAGAAGCAATACCGAGGCTATGATGCGGTTGATAATCCACATCGAACGGACGTTGAAGTGGCTCCTGACCTTGTCGATGAAGAATGTCACAAGCAGCCACCAGCATATAGCTCCGGCGGCAATGCTGAGATAGCCCGCGACGTAGTGGTAGGCCTGAAATTCGGGAGCAAGGAAACTGAACCGGGCAAACAGGCCGATTATGAAGAATAGAATCAGAGGGTTGGCGAAAGTGAACAGGAAGCCGGTGCCGAAATCGCGCAGATAGGTGTTGGATTTAAGATTCGGTGTCGACAGCTGGCGCGACGGGTTATGGACGAACAGATAAACGGCATAGGCGGCAAGAAACACGCTGCCGATAATCTGAAGCACCGACTGGTTGCTCTCGATGAAGTCGGTGACAAACGAGAGCCCCAGACCTGTAAGCAGGCAGTAGATCATATCGCTCAATGATGCGCCGAGGCCGGTGAAAAGAGCCGGCCGTCGCCCCTTGTTGAGGGTGCGTTGGATTACCAGTACGCCGATAGGACCCATCGGCGCCGAGACGAAGACGCCGATGAGGAATCCGCTTAGCATTATCGAAGCGAGATACTCCATTAGACTGCAAAGTTACGAAAATCTGCTGAAAAGGCGAATGAAAAAACGACCGGGCAAATTCACTATGATTGCCGGATGTTTTGTGCATTGAAGAAGAATGATTAATTTATAGTTCACACACAAGTAAATATGCATTCCGGCATGTAGGGGAGGTGTTGCAAAACTGCTTGACATATCATAATCGACATCTCCGGCAAAGAGTAGCAGCGTGCCTTTGGCACGCCTCAAAAGCCTGACAATAGGCATGTTATGCCGCGTCACCTTAGAAGCGTGCCAAAGGCACGCGGCCACATTCAGGGCGGAAAATCATTTAAAACTGGAGTTCTGCAACACCCCCACATAAAATGCACAAATACTTACTGTCTTATCTATAGCACCGAAATATTTGATAAAATTCGGTGCTAATAAATGTTAATATTTGCAGCGTGGAACGAATACGAAAGCTCTCGTCTCTTCCGATTACAGGAAAATGAATTGTGGGAGTCTGTTGAATTTCTTGTAATTTTGCAGCGCTTTTTCGGAAACCATAGGGCCGGATGAAAGATAAGGAGCTTAGTATTGAACGGACTGACAGGCAGGCAAGCCGAACCGACGCTTTGCTTGCTCTGATACGCGACGGCAAGCCGATGACGCTTGCCCAGCGCATCCGGCTGACCGTGCTGCTCAGTGTGCCGGCTGTTATCGCCCAGCTTTCATCCATTGTCATGCAATATATAGATGCGGCGATGGTCGGACATCTCGGCGCCGAGGCATCTGCTTCTATCGGGCTCGTCTCGACGACGACATGGCTTTTCGGGGGAGTGTGTTCAGCGGCCGCCATGGGATTTTCCGTTCAGGTTGCCCACAGGATAGGGGCGGGAGATATGGCCGGAGCTCGCCGAGTGCTGAAACAGTCGCTTGCAGCTACATTGGCTTTCAGCCTGTTTCTGGCGGCAGTCGGGTGTGCTGTCAGCGGCCCGCTTCCCGCATTGCTTGGCGGCGATCTGGCAATCCGCAGCGATGCGTCGCTTTATTTTTTCATATTCTCGATGTTTCTCCCTGCCATTCAGATGAGTTTCCTCGCCGGAGCTATGCTGCGCTGTAGCGGGAATATGCGCGTGCCGAGCGTGATGGGAGTGGCGATGTGTGTGCTCGATGTCATTTTCAATTTCTTTCTGATATTTCCGACGCGCACGATCGAGCTGGCGGGAATGTCGCTGAATCTGCCCGGCGCCGGTCTCGGAGTCGGTGGTGCGGCATTGGGCACGGCTGTCGCCGAGGCCATTGCGGCGGCTGTTCTGCTATGGTATCTCTGGAACCGGTCAGAGCAGCTTGGCCTGAGGAATGAGCGGGCCCGTTTTCTGCCCGAAGTCACAACTCTCAGGAAGGCATTCCGTATCGGTGTGCCGATGGGGATAGAGCACATCGTCATCTGTGGCGCGCAGATTATGACAACGGTTATTGTAGCGCCGCTGGGCGTTTTTGCCATAGCGGCGAATTCTTTCGCCATTACAGCCGAGAGTCTCTGCTATATGCCGGGCTACGGTATCGCCGATGCCGCGACAACGTTGTCAGGCCAAAGCATCGGAGCCTCGCGACGCAGGCTGGCGCGCAGTTTCGGTCGAATAACCGTCGGCATGGGCATGGCTGTCATGGGAGTTATGGGTGTGCTGATGTATGTTTTCGCCCCTCAGATTATCGGACTGATGACAACTGTCGGCGAGATCAGGGAGCTGGGCGTCATGGCCTTGCGCATCGAAGCGTTTGCAGAGCCGATGTTTGCGGCTTCGATAGTCGCATACGGAGTCTTTGTCGGCGCAGCCGACACTCTGGTGCCCTGCCTGATGAATGTATTCAGCATATGGGTTGTCCGTCTGTCGCTGGCGGCTCTCCTTGCCCCGACGATGGGACTCAAAGGCGTCTGGATAGCAATGTGCATCGAGCTGTGTTTCAGAGGATTTATTTTCCTCGTGCGCCTGAGAGGCCGGCGATGGATGAAAGGTGGCTCCGCGCAGAATCTGTAATCGGGGTTATACAATCTGTAATTCTTATACCGCTCGTCAGGGAGGTTCATTATAATTTTGCAATGTGAAAATTTGCATTACAACTCAGACACAGAATATAACATTAAGTCACATGAAGCTTATCAAAGATACCGAGTTCGGGGGCGAACGCCCTCTGTTTGAATCTCACGACCTGCGCCTCGAAAATGTCATTATCCGCGCGGGCGAATCCGCTATCAAGGAATGCAGCAATATCAAGGCTGTCGGCTGTCGGTTTGAGGGAAACTATCCTTTCTGGCATGTCCACGGATTCAGAATCGATCGTTGCTATTTCGATGTCGGAGGTCGTTCGGCACTGTGGTACTGCGACCATCTCAGAATGACCGACACCGTTATCGATGCTCCGAAGATGTTTCGCGAGATGGATGAGATAGATCTCGAAAATGTCACTGTCAACGATGCCGACGAGGTTTTCTGGCGCTGCAAGGGCATCCGCGCCCGGAATCTGACTCTGCATGGCGGAACCTATCCGTTCATGTTCAGCAACGACATATATATCGACGGTCTGGTCAGCGACAGCAAGTATGTTTTCCAATATGTTAAGAATGTCGAGATCCATAATGCGAAAATAACGACCAAGGATGCTTTCTGGGAGGTCGAGAATGTGACCGTCTATGACTCGGAACTCAACGGCGAATATCTCGGCTGGCATTCGAGAAACCTGCGCCTCGTCAATTGCCATATTACCGGCGAACAGCCGCTCTGCTATGCCCACGATCTGGTTCTCGAGAACTGCACCTTCGGCCCCGACTGTGACCGTGCGTTCGAATACAGCACTCTCCACGCCGACATCCGGGGCGCGATCACCAATATAAAGAATCCGGCATCCGGACTGATTGTAGCTGATTCGATCGGCTCGGTAACAATCGACGAAAACATAAAGGCACCTGCCGATTGCGAAATACGCATAAGAGACGCCAAAGCCGGCGAACCCAACAGCTGAATATTATGAATTACGACTTCGACAGGCAGATTCCGCGGCGCGGAACCGATTCCTATAAATGGGACAGTGCGGATAGTGATAAAGTGCTGCCGATGTGGGTGGCCGACATGGACTTCACGACTGCTCCGGCCATCATTGAAGCGTTGCGCCGGCGCGTCGACCATGGCGTTTTCGGGTATACGCTTGTGCCCGAAAGCTATTACGAGGCTGTGACGTCATGGTTCCTCAGGCGTCATGACTGGGCCGTCAAACGCGAATGGATAATCTACACCTCGGGCGTTGTTCCTGCGCTTTCGGCTGTAATCAAAGCGTTGACCTCGCCGGGCGACAAGGTGCTTCTCCAGACGCCGGTCTACAATTGTTTCTTTTCGTCGATCCGAAACAATGGATGCGAGATCGTATCGTCGCCACTATGTTTCGACGGCAATTCCTACTCGATCGATTATGATGATCTCGAACGCAAGGCTGCCGACCCGAAGGTGAAAGTCATGCTGCTGTGTAATCCCCATAATCCAGCCGGAAGAGTATGGCGCCCTGAAGAGCTGAAGCGCATCGGCGAAATCTGTATACGGCATGATGTTACGGTTGTTTCAGATGAGATTCATTGTGAACTCGTTTTTCCCGGCCACAGATATACGCCGTTCGCCTCTCTATCGGAAGATTTCCGGCGCCGGTCGGTTACATGCGTCTCTCCCAGCAAGGCGTTCAATATAGCAGGATTGCAGATAGCGAACATAATATGCGAGGACAGCGGACTTCGGCGCAGAATCGACAGGGCAATCAACGACAACGAGGTGTGTGATGTCAATCCGTTCGGCGTGATCGCCACCCGGGCCGCTTATAACGACAGCGAGGAATGGCTTGACCGGCTTGTCTTATATGTCTATGACAATTATCGGTTTATGCGCGAATTCTGCCGGGAGCAATTGCCCGGATTCCCTATTGCCGAACTCGAAGGGACATATCTCGTCTGGATGGATTGCCGATCACTCGGTTTGCCATCGGAAGTCCTTGAGCAGAAGCTGATTGCCGAAGCGGGGCTATGGCTCAATGCCGGAACAATGTACGGTCGTGAAGGAGAAGGATTCATGCGCTGGAACATAGCCTGTCCGCGCTCCACCCTCACGGACGGTCTGGAACGCTTCGCCCGTTTTGTGAGAACTTTCTGAGGCTTACGGCTTCGTGCCGCTCGTCTTGCCGGAATTATCGGTCGCTGAGCTGTCGGCAGTCGCTTCAGTCGATGCCGACGGCTTCTGGCTGTCGTCATCGAGAATGGAGCCGTGGCGTTTTATCAGCGACGATATGTAGACTGTCATCATAGGCATTATCATAAGCCCGAAGCAGGCCATGAAGAATCCGAGGAACCGCCCTGCGGGAGTAATGGCGTTGATCGATGAGCCGGCGGTCGTCATTTCCATACATGCCCACCATAGAGCGTCGAGATAGTTCTCGACTCCGGGATTGATATTATGTTCGACGACATAGAACGACATTGAAACGAAGTAGAGCGTCGACACAAGTATCAGCAGATATGTTATGAACATGCCTGTTACGCGGTTCGACGTGAACCATCCGATAACGATGGCCAGAGCGTAGCCTCCGCGCGTCAGTGGTGCGAATCTGAGAATATAGCTCAGCTCGGGGGGCAGCTCGATGTTGAAATAGCTGATCAGAAACTGATAGGGGATAGAGACGAAAAAGAAAACGGCGTGGGTCCACAGATAACGGCGTTTGCGCGTGCTCATGAAAAACTCCACAAAAAAGTCGAAGAGAAAAAACAGACAGACCATCAGCTGCAGTTTCAGGAAACGCGGCTGATTATAGAAGGCCACATCCTTGAAGGTGTCGATCGAAATGCCCACGACGAGCAGAATCGACAGCAAAAGGACAACGACGTGGAGAACATCGTAGATCATGCGGCGAGTGAAGCGCAGTTTGCCCGGCATTGTTGAAACGTTTTTTGTAATAATTAACGCCTCCGGCTCATGGAAAGTTGAGTTGGTTAAAAAATCATTGTCAATGCGTTTTTGGCACGCTCTTTGCTTGTGAAAAGCATTGGAAATTGCTAACTTTGCATTATCTGAGATGAAAATTGAAACTGCAATAAAACATATATCGCATATCGACAGCCTGCTTGATGCCCGCAGAGTCAACGGCGCTCTCGACGCCCTTGCCATGCTCCTTCCTTCGGGCCCGTCGGGCTGGACTATGGCTGAGCGTGCCGCCAAGCTGCGCGAGAGCTACGGACTGATGTCGCGATATGCTCTCGACGGTATGCCCGACCCGTCGCGTCAGGAGCTCTATACCGACATAACGGAAGAAATTCGCTCACTGTCGCGCGAGTCGCTCCGCAAACTGCGGATGGTCGACGATCCGGCGCTGTATTATTCGACGGCCCGGTATGAGGCTATGCAGCCCGACACCATAGCCTCGTTGCTCGACAGGCTCGGACGTCTGCGCTCTCTTATGGCAATGGGACTGTTGGGAGGTTCGGCCGACACTGTAGTCGATCCCGAAAGCGGCCGCCCGGCGCGCGAAGCTGCCGAACAGGTGGCGCGCCGTATTTTCAACCGTGTCTGGACAACTCACCCGCTCAGTCCCGACGATGTCGAGGCCATATCTGCCGCCGCGCGTTCGACGGTGCTGCCTGCCTATGAAGCCGAACATCTTGCCGCGGCATTGATGCTCGGAGAGCTCGAGTTTCACGACGAGCGTCGCCGCGAACTTCTAATGGAATTCTACGGCGACGGTAATCTGTCGGAGCCGTTGCGCCTGAAAGCGCTGACAGGACTGCTAATCGGCTTGTGGGTTCATCGCGACCGCGCGATGCTGCGCCGCTCGCGCGAGCGCTTTGCTGCCATCGCCGAGCTTCCGCGCTGGGCTTCCGACGTCAAGACGGTTAACCTTGAGCTGGCGCGCGCACGCGACACCGAGCGCATAAACCGAAAGATCAGAGACGAAATCATTCCTGACCTGATAAGGCTGCGTCCCGACCTCGAGAAGCGCATGGGGATGTCGGGCAAGCCGTTCGACCCGACTTCGCTCGAAGAAAACCCCGAGTGGCAGGAACTTCTCGACAAATCGGGTATCAGCGACAAGCTAAAAGAGATCAGCGAACTTCAGGAAGACGGCGGCGACGTTATGATGTCGACATTCGGCTCGCTGAAGAGCTTCCCGTTCTTCAACGATGTCGCAAACTGGTTCCTGCCGTTCCGGGCCGACCATTCTCTTGTCGATCAGGCAATGGCGCCTGTTGCGGCGGTTCTCGAGAATATGCCGCTGTTCTGCGACAGCGACAAGTTTACTCTCGTCTGCGCCATGCGCCAGATGCCCGCGTCGAACCGCGATATGATCATGAACCAGTTTTCGGCCCAGTCGCTTGATATGGCCGCGGCGGCAGTGCCGGCGAAAGGCGGACTTACAATAGCCAAGTGGGTTCAGAATATCTACCGTTTCATGAAGCTGTTCCGCCGCAAGGCCGAGTTCTACGATATTTTCGCTGGCCCTGTCAGCCTGGCGTCGTTGCCGGGCCTGAAAATGGCTCTCGACGATGTCGAGACCTTGACCCTGATGTCGGAATTCTATTTCAAGCGCGGGTATTACAAAGAGGCTCTCGAACTGTTCAGCCTGCTTGAGGCACGCGAGAGCCCGACAGCCCCGATGCTTCAGAAAATGGGATATTGCTGCCAGCAGCTTTCCGACATGGAAGGCGCGCTGCGCCATTATGAACGCAGCGAAATGCTTAATCCCGACAGCCGTTGGACACGCCGCCGCCTCGCCGCATGCCACCGCGCTCTGGGCAATTACGACAAGGCTCTCCACTATTATCGCCTTCTTGAAGAGGCTATGCCCGACGACACAGGTCTGGCTCTCGTCATCGGTCATACCGAACTTGAGGCCGGCCGTCCGGCCGACGCCCTGAAACATTATTTCAAGGTGGAATTCCTCAAGCCCGACAGCACCAAGACGCAGCGCCCGATAGCCTGGGCATCGCTCCTGAACGGTGAATACGACCGTGCCCGAACATATTACGACCGGATCCTCGCCGCCGATCCGCAGGAAACCGACTGGCTCAATGCCGGACACCTCGAGATGCTGACAGGCAACTACCGCCGGGCTGCCGACAACTACCTCAAGTCGATTGTCGCGATGAATTTCGATGCGTCGCGCTTTGCGCGGGTGTTCGGTGCTGATCTGCCGACACTCCGCGACGGAGGTGTCGATGACTTTATTTCGGGCCTCGTGCTCGACAACGTGCTCTCACGAGCAATAGCCTCAGGCTCTAACCTTAAATAACAACCTACAAATTCACAGTGCAAGAAATGAAGACTCTGCTAACATTAACTTTAAGCGCAATGACAACCTTAGCTGTCTCGGCCGGCAATCCTTTTGCCGAGCCGTATAATACGCCCCACGGAACTGTGCCGTTCGACAAGATCAAACCGGCGCACTACGAAGAGGCAATCGACCGCGGCATAAGCCTCGGTCTCGCTGATATCGACGCTATCGTTAACAATCCCGAGGCACCGACGTTTAAAAACACGATAGTGGCCTACGACGCCGCCGGCACCGACCTTAACAAGGTGCTCAACGTGTTCTTTAATCTGACGGAGTGCCTTTCCGACGACGAGATGATAGCCATAACCGACCGCGTTACGCCCAAGCTCTCGGAGTATTCGACAACCGTAGCTCTGAATCCGGGCCTCTGGAAGCGCGTGAAGGCCGTCTACGACAACCGCGCTAACGAGAACCTCGACGACGAGGACAAGATGCTTCTCGAAGAGACCTATAAGTCGTTCACTCTCAACGGCGCGCTTCTCGAAGGAGCGGCCCGTGACTCCCTGCGCACGCTGAACGCCCGCCTGAGCGAGCTTACCAACAAGTTCGGCCAGAATGTGCTCAAGGAACTCAATACCTACGAGGTATGGCTCACTGCCGGCGATCTCGACGGACTCCCCGAAAGCTCGGTCGAGGCTGCCGCGCTCGCCGCGAAGGAGAAAGGCCGCGACGGTGAATATCTGTTCACACTGGCCCAGCCGACATATCTCGCCTTCATGAAATATTCGACGCGCCGCGATCTCCGCGAGAAAATGTATCGCCTCTATATGGGCCGCAACACCAAAGGGGAATACGACAATTCCGGCGTCATGCGCGACATCGTCAACACCCGTCTGGCTCTGGCCAATCTGCTCGGATTCGAGACCTACAGTGATTATGCCCTTCAGCGCACTATGGCCCAGACTCCGGCAAACGTCTACAATCTGCTGAACCGCCTTCGCGACGCCTATCGTCCCGCCCAGAAGAAGTTCTTCAAGGAGCTGGCCGATTATGCCGCCAAGCTCGAAGGCCATCCTGTCGACATCCAGCCCTGGGACTACAGCTATTATTCCAACAAGCTGAAGAATGCCCGCTACAGCTACGACGAAGAGTCGCTGCGCCCATATTTCGAGCTTTCTAACACGATCAACGGTGTGTTCGGACTTGCCGGCAAACTCTACGGTGTGACCTTCCGCGAGAATCCCGATATTCCCGTCTATCATCCCGACGTAAAGGCCTACGAGGTTATCGATCCCGACGGTAAGTATATGGGCGTTATCTACACCGATTTCTTCCCCCGCGAGAGCAAGCGTCCCGGAGCATGGATGACCGAGTTCAAAGGGGAATGGGCCAACGAAGACGGTTCGGTCAACCATCCGCATGTTTCTATTGTGATGAATTTCACCAAGCCGACAGCCGACAAGCCGTCGCTGCTGACTCCCTATGAAGTGCAGACATTCCTCCATGAGTTCGGCCACGCCCTCCACGGACTGATGGCTTCGACGAAATATCGCTCTCTGTCGGGTACCAACGTATATCGCGACTTTGTCGAGCTCCCCAGCCAGTTCAACGAGAACTACATGCGTCAGCCCGAGTTCCTCAACACTTTCGCCCGCCATTATCAGACCGGCGAGCCTCTGCCGCAGGCCGAACTCGACAAGATTATCCGTTCGGCCCAGTTCGGCTCTTCCTACGCTTGCCTGCGTCAGCTCAACTTCGGCTATATCGATATGGCCTGGCACGGCATCAGGGAGCCGCTGCCCGAGAACACCGACATGCGCTCGTTTGAACTTGCCGCCGGTGAGGGCGTGGAGATGTTCGCCCCGGTCGACGGCACGATGATGTCGCCCCAGTTCAGCCATATCTTTGCCGGAGGATATGCCTCTGGCTACTACAGCTATAAATGGGCCGAAGTGCTCGACGCCGATGCATTCGCCGTGTTCAAGAAGAACGGCATCTTCGACCGCAAGAGCGCCGAGTCGTTCCGCGACAATATCCTGCGCCGCGGTGGCACGGTTCATCCCGCTCAGCTCTACCGCAATTTCCGCGGTCAGGAACCGTCGATCGATGCGTTGCTCGAGCGCGATGGTATTCAGCCTGAGAAAGAGAAACCCCACGAACTCCATAAACCGCTCGACCGATGAGCGGCGAGTGGGTCAGCGGCCCGGCTACGTCTGACGACGGGCGCACGGTGATTGTCACCGGGCGCCTCGACGTCGACAAGTTCCGGAGCAACAGGCGTTTCGCTGTCAGAGTAGAGGTCACATGGCCTTATTCCGGCTCCGAAAGTGACGCTATGGGAATGCCTGACAAGGCGACGTCGACGCTCATGGAGCAGGTAACCGACGCGCTGGCCGATGCATTCCGGCGCGACCCCGTGGCTGTGATGACAGGAATCTATACCGGGGCCGGTGAGCGTAATTGGGTCTTTTATACGGCTTCAACCAATATCTTCGGCCGCAAGCTCAACGAGGCGCTTGAGCCGTTCCCGCTTCTGCCTCTGAAAGTCTACTGCGAGAACGATCCCGACTGGGCCGAATACGACGAAATGTCGGAAGCTCTTCCCGGGCCGGGCGAGTGACCCCCCACGAATGTTTTTAACGCTCCGCATCTTACTTTTCCGAGGTGCGGAGCGTTATCATTTTATGGAAAAAATGCCACCTGTCGAAAAAATCTATGAGGCCTGGAGCGCTGTCGCCGACGGCCGTGTCGCCATCGATGAAGCGGCCCGGAAGGCCACCGTTGTTTCAAGTGACCGAACCAAGACATATACCGTCAGCTGGTCGGACGACGGAAGTGTCTACACCTCCAACGACAATGCCACCTACTGGCGCGGTTACGTCGGCTATCCTGTCATCGCCGTCATGATGATGCAGCGACGCCTTCCGCTCGACCGTCTTGAAGCGGAGCGGTATGCTGATGTCAACTGGAAGAAGATCAACACCGAATATCACAACAATTATTCAGCGGCCCTCGCCGAAATAGAGGCAGTGCGCGACATTGACACACGCCTGACAACCGAGGCGGCCGACCGCGTGATGGCTAAGCTCTCGGAGCTGCCCGTGACTGTCCGCCGCGGTCCGTTGCGGCCGCCGCGCTGATTCTCAGCTGATGCTGACCCCTTCGGGAAGCGCGGCCACGAGTGCCTCGGTTTCGTCGAGCGGAATAGCAAATGAAAGCAGGCATGTGTTGTCGAACTCGCGCCGGGTTATTTCCAGATTGCGCTGTTTGACGACTTTCATGACATCGTTCATCGACGAGTATCCGAATGTAATCGTCATCTCGGTCATTTCTTTCCGCTCGACAATCTCGGCGGCGTCGAGTGCGGCGCGGGCCGCGGCGCGGTAGGCCGCGATAAGTCCGGGTGTGCCGAGCTTTATGCCGCCGAAATATCGCACTACGGCTATGGCCACGTTGGTCAGACCGAGTGAATTGATCTGGCCCAGTATCGGTTTGCCGGCTGTTCCCGACGGCTCGCCGTTGTCGTTGAGTTGCCACGTCTGACGGTCGGCGCCGATCATGTAGGCCCAGCAGCAGTGGCGTGCGTCGTGGTATCTGTTTGCCGTTTCGGCGATCCGTTGCCGGGCTTCCTCAGCTGTGGCCACGGGAAAGGCGAAGGCAAGAAACCTCGACATCTTCTCGGTCACCTTGCCTTCGGCCGGTTTTGAAATGGTCTTATAGTCGGCCACGCGTCAGATTATGAGCATGGCGTCGCCGTAGACACCGAAACGATAGTTCTCGGCGATAGCTTTGCGGTAGGCTTCCATGACGAGATCATAGCCGCCGAACGCGCAGGCCATCATCAGCATGGTGGAATAGGGGAGATGGAAATTCGTCACCATAGCGTCGGTCACGGTGAAGTCGTAGGGCGGGAATATGAATTTGTTTGTCCATCCGGCGTAGGTCTTCATGTGGCCTCCCATCGACACTGCTGTGGCAATTCCGCGAAGTACGGATGTTCCGACGGCACAGATGCGGTGTCCATCGTCTTTGGCTTGGTTGACGACGTCGACAAGCTGCTGGGTTACTTCGATCTCTTCGCTGTCCATGCGGTGTTTGGTGAGATCCTCGACGTCGATTTCGCGATAGTTGCCCAGACCGCTGTGGATTGTCAGATATTCCTGTCTGACACCTTTTATCTCGAGGCGTTTCAGAAGTTCGCGGCTGAAATGCAGCCCGGCGGCCGGTGCCACAACGGCTCCTTCGCGGCGGGCGTAGATTGTCTGGTAGCGCTCGGCGTCGGAGGGTTCCGGCTTACGGTTGATGTAGGTCGGCAGAGGGGTCATGCCGAGGGCGTAGAGCTGGCGTTTGAACTCGTCGTGGGGGGCGTCGCTGAGGAATCTCAGTGTGCGGCCGCGTGAGGTCGTGTTGTCGATGACTTCGGCCACCATCGAGTCGTCGTCGCCGAAATACAGTTTGTTTCCGATGCGGATCTTGCGGGCCGGTTCTACGAGAACGTCCCACAGCTTGTTCTCAGCGTTCAGCTCGCGAAGCAGAAACACCTCGATGCGGGCCCCTGTCTTCTCTTTGTTACCGTCGAGGCGGGCCGGGAAAACCATGGTGTCGTTGAACACCATGACGTCGCCGTCGTCGAAATAGCCGAGTATCTCTTTAAATACTCGTTCGGTTATCTCGCCGGTCTTCCTGTCGATGACCATGAGGCGCGACTCGTCGCGGTTGGCGGCGGGATATTGCGCGATGAGTTTTTCGGGAAGGTTAAACTTGAATTGTGATAGCTTCATTTTCCGTTATGAGATGATATTGATTTTTTAGGAATGGGGAAGTCTTCGGGGTAAGAGACTTCAGATTCGGCAATCAGCTTCACAGCCGACTGGATGTCGAGCGCGTCGTCGAGGGTCGACGCGCCGACGCGGGTGCGGCGCAGGGCCGTCAGATGG
>OGWR01000348.1_pt1 | contig 42704 bp, 59 predicted proteins | sample 1576061 | NCBI WGS metagenome assembly OGWR01 (sample SAMEA3541511, study PRJEB24748) | human gut metagenome | biome: human gut; feature: human-associated habitat; material: faeces | place: China | collected 2012 | reverse complement strand
TTAGGCATCTGTGGGCTGATGAAGCTGTACGATAAGGGCGTAGAGCAGGCGGAACACAGAAAAAGAAAAATGACCGCAAAGCAAGCGGAATGGGAGTACAAGGAGGAATTGAGAGAAAATGAAAATGAATGAAGCGGCAAAAATCACAGTTCAAAATTTGCTGACAGTGAAATCCATCGTAACGATTATGCTTACGGTGATTTTTTCTTATCTGGCAGTGGTGGGGCGTATCAGCGGAGAGCAGTTTTTGACGATTTTCTCCGTTGTGGTGGCGTTCTACTTTGGGACACAGTACCAGAAGGGGAAGGAAGGTGCAGAGGATGGGGAGTGAAGCAAAGGCTTGCAGAGACATCAGCGCACTGTCCCCTGTGGCACAGAGGGCTTGCAGGGCGTTTCTGCGTGAGTGCGAAAAGGAAGGCTTGCCCGTTCTGATTACGGAAATATACCGCTCACAAGTGCGGCAGGATTACTTATATGCACAGGGCAGAACAAGAGCGGGGAAGGTTGTCACATGGACACGAAATAGCCGCCATACAGGGCGGATGGCCTGGGATATCTGCAAAAACGTGAAGGGGCAGGAGTACGCCGATGCAGCGTTCTTTGCTAAGTGCGGTGCGATTGCGAAGCGGCTCGGCATTACCTGGGGCGGTACTTGGTATGCGCCGGACAAGCCGCATTTTGAGGTTACAAAGGACTGGAAAGGAAAGGGGGAGAGCGAAGTGGTAGAAAAATGCAAAATGATTATCAATGGCAAGGAACATACGGTTGAACGGATCCTGAAGGATGGGACAAATTATATCAAAATTCGGGATGTGGCGGAGGCCATCGGGTACAATGTTACAAGTAAAGGCAGCGTTGCTGTGCTGACGAAGAAATGAGCTTTTTCGTGAGGTCATGAAAATGATAGGTGGGGCGGGTATCCGCCCCCTTTATTTTTTCTGAACAGACGTGGAATTTAGTTGACTTTCATGTTATACTAAACATAAATAAAAATTTAGGGAAAGGAGGAGAAAAATGATTTATTCACCATTGCGTTATCCAGGTGGAAAGGCAAAATTAGCTCCATTTATGGGTTTAATGATAGATAAAATAAATTTAGCAAATGCGACCTATGTTGAGCCATTCGCTGGAGGGGCGGGAATAGCTCTCGATTTACTCTTTAATAGCGTGGTTGAAAATGTTGTAATTAATGATTATGATCGAGCGATTTATTCATTCTGGAGAGCAGTTTTAACAGAAAATGAGAGATTTGTTGACTATATATACAGGGTACCTGTTACAACTGAAGAATGGTTTCGCCAAAAAGAAATCTATTTAAATCATAATAATAAATATAGTTTTGAATTAGGGTTTTCGACCTTTTTTTTAAACAGAACAAATCGCTCTGGTATAATAAAAGGTGGTATGATAGGAGGAAATCAACAAAACGGAAAATGGAAAATAGATGCTAGATTTAACAGAGAAAATTTGGCTAGCAGAGTTGAAAAAATAGGTGAAAGGAAAGCTGATATTAAACTTTATTATAGTGATGTGGTTAATTTTATTGTAAACTACCTGCCGAAATATGAAAATAACGCTTTTGTATATTTTGATCCTCCATATTATAAAAAAGGAAAGCAATTATATAAAAATTTTTTTCAAAATAAACATCATCAGATGATTGAAAAATATATTACGGAGAATGTAAAAAGTAATTGGATAGTTACATATGATGATGTGCCTGAGATAATTGAAATTTATAAAAAATATAAAATCAAAAGATTTGATTTGAATTATAGCGCATCAAAGAATCGCATCGCTTCTGAAATAATGATTTTTCAGAATCAGGATATGTGTCCAACAAATGAGGAACTTGCACTACGAGACATTAATATAAATTTGAGGTAAATTTTATTTAATAATAGATGTGGAGTGGTAACATGATTATTAAACATGCTTTTATTACGAAGTTTAGAGCTTTGCAAAATGTAGAATTTGATTTAGGAAAGAAAATAACTGCTATCGTTGGACAAAATGGCACTATGAAAACTACAGTTTTAGGGATATTAAGTCAAACGTTTACAATCAGTAAAGAGCATAAAATGCATGGGGAACAAACGATTGATGGGTATAATTTCCATTCTCAGTTTGGGGAAAAATTTAAAATGTCAGAGAAAGACATTCCTGGAGAACATTTGTGGAAGTTGGATTTGTATCCGCAAATATATAAAAAGGACTATTTTGAAGCTGAGAGTATCGAAAGAGACAAAAATACAAAAATCCCAAGATTTTGGTCTACAGAAGGAAAAAAGAAAGGTGTGGGTTATCCTCAAATTCCGGCTTACTATATTAGTTTGAAACGTGTTACACCTATTGGAGAAGAAAAAAAATTTACATATATTACAGAGTTAACCGAAGAAGAAAAAAGGTTTTTGACTAGTGAATACAAAGAGATTTTTTCGGTAATTGATTCTGAGGAGATTAATGTAGACAGCATTTCTTCGTCAAACAAACACACAGCCTCAATACATAATAATAATCATGATGCTTTAGCTATCTCAGCGGGACAAGATAATTTAGGTAAATTATTAATTGCGGTTCTTTCTTTTAAAAGATTGATGGAGAAATATAAGGATGATTATAAGGGAGGATTGCTATTAATTGATGAAATTGAATCGACTTTTCATGCGTCTGCACAAAGTAAATTAATTAAACGAATGTACAAATATGCAAAAGATTATAAGATTCAATTTGTTTATACAACACATTCTCCTGCAGTCATAAAAAGCACTTTTTTTGATAAATATAATAAGAAGGATGCACAATTATTATATTTAAAAAAAGTTGGTGATAAGGTGATTGGATTTAATAACCCTGAAATTGAAAATGTTATTGCGGAATTATCAGGAGAAGTACTTCAAGAAAAAACTAAAAAAATTAAAAGGTTTGAAGTTTTTAGCGAAGATAATGTTGCGAGACAATTTTTAAACAATTTATTAGTTGGATATAAAAAATATATTAGGTTCAACACTTGCTCTATTGGTGCAGAAGAATATATTGAGTTGCTCAGAGTGGGATTGGAGTCTGTTAAAAAAGCTGTTGTAATTCTGGATGGTGATAAGAAAACGAAGGCAGTTTATAATAAACTTGAGAAAAATTTAATAAATAATGTCATGTTTCTTCCAAGTGAAGATTGCCCGGAGAAAATGTTTTATTTGTTTTTAAATGAATTGTCTCCAGATGATCCATTTTGGAATAATGAACCGGGTAAATATGATAAAATCAAATGTTTTAAAGATTATTTAAGTTTGCCTGAGAAGAAGGCTGAAACAAAAACGTATAAAGACTGGTTTAAAGCAAATGAGCCCTATTGGGAAAGGGGTAACAAAAAATTGTACAACTATTGGAAAATCAAAAAAATAGATGAATATAATAGTTTTGTAGAGGAGTTTATAGGAACATATAATAGAGTTACACTGATTTATGGTGGTGAGCAAATAGAGTAATCCATTGTGGGAGTATTTTTATTTCCAACGCTGACAGTCTGGATTGGAAGGAACAGGGAGCGGAGGCGGAAATTAGGCAGGTGTTGGAGCATAAGCATCTGGGCAATGGCTCCATCATTCTGTTCCACAATGATGCGAAATACACCCCTAAGGTATTGGACACGATTCTCAAGGGAATCAAGGAAAAAGGGTTTGAGATTGTGCCGATTTCCCAGCTGATTCATCGGGAGAATTTCGAGATGGATCATGAGGGACGGCAGATTCCGAAAGGTAAAGATGTATAAAATCAGTCTGAATACGAGAGAAGTTATAAACAACAGGCGTATTCCGATACTGTATTTTTAGGCAATCAGGGGTGCAATGTTCGATTTCGAACACTGCACCCCTTGTTTGTCCGTTGTTCTCTTTGGACTTTTTTTATAAGATAAAAATGATGAAACAATAATTCGTCCACACCTAATGCCGAGGTTTGGATGGATGGCTCTGTTGGAGTGTTTCTCTGAAATGAAAACATCAGAGGGAAGCCCGGAGGTTTGGTCGGTACCAATGGGGCGGCATTCTTCCGACAGCAATTTGCTGCGGATAAAATCACCTGAGGACAGAGCGGAAAGAAAGGAAGAAAGACTATGAACGTTGCAAATACCATCAAAAAATTGGGTCTGGAACAGGCGTTTGATTACCTGTATAAAGACCCGGAAAACAACCTGCTGAAGCTAATGAATTGGGCGGACAAATTTTCCGATGGGGAATTTGTATCCCAACGTAAGGCAATTCGGGAAGCAATAGAAAATCCTGCGCACCCTTACCATGACTATATCCTGCATATCATCCATGATATCGACCCGGAGGTCATGAAAACGTTAGCTGTTAATTTCTTCATCAATGCCAGCTTAATCGGCTGGTCGAAGCAGGAAGAAAACCGAGCAAAGTATAACTGTAATGTTCCCTGGGCGATTCTTTTGGACCCTACATCTGCCTGCAATCTGCACTGCACCGGATGTTGGGCTGCCGAGTATGGCAATAAGCTGAATCTTACCTTTGATGAGATTGACAGCATTATTCAGCAAGGCAAGAAATTGGGTGTCTATATGTATATCTATACCGGCGGTGAGCCGCTGACGAGAAAGAATGATCTGATTCGGCTGTGCGAAAAGCATAATGATTGTGTATTCCTTTGCTTTACGAATGCGACATTGATTGATGAAAAGTTTGCCGATGAAATGCTGCGCGTGAAGAACTTTATTCCTGCCATTTCTTTGGAGGGGGACGAGGTTTCCACGGACAGCCGCCGCGGACAAGGAACCTATCAGAAGGTCGTTCGGGCAATGAAGTTGCTGCATGAGAAAAAGCTGCCCTACGGCATTTCCTCTTGTTATACCAGCGTGAATTACGAGAAGATTACATCGGATACATACTATAACAGTCTGATTGACATGGGTGCTTATTTCATCTGGTACTTCCATTATATGCCGGTTGGCAATGATGCTGCGCCTGAACTGCTGCCAAATCCCAAGCAGCGTGAAACCGTTTATCACCGTATTCGCCATCTGCGTGCCACGAAGCCTTTGTTCGCCATGGACTTTCAAAATGATGCGGAATATGTGGGCGGATGTATTGCCGGAGGCAAGCGGTATCTGCATATCAATGCAAACGGGGATGTAGATCCTTGCGTGTTCGTGCATTATTCCAACGCTAACATTCGGGAATGTACGCTGTTAGAGGCACTGCAAAGCCCGATTTTTATGGCATATCATGATAATATGCCTTTTAATGATAATATGCTCCAACCTTGCCCTATGCTGGAAAACCCGGAACGCCTGCGGAAAATGGTTGCGGAAACCGGCGCACATTCCACCGATCCGCAATCTCCGGAAACGGCGGATCATCTGTGTGGGAAGTGTGATTCCTATGCGAAGTGCTGGGCACCGGAGGCTGAACGGCTCTGGAGGGCTGAACAGGAAGAAAAAAAGCACATATAAAGGATGAGCGCCGCAGGAGACTGCGGCGCTTGCTTATTCTTTTATAGCCGACTTAACGGCAGTCTGCCCGATGGATTTTTGTAGAGCGCGAGTTTCTACGCCCTCCATTAAGGAGCAGATTCGTTCGATATCCGTTTCCAGATCATACTGCATTTCGGCATCCAGCCAATCCAGTAAATAGCCGACTACGATACACTTATAATGGTGATTCAGGATTTCGGCATCCCTTGCGGGAATGGAAATCGTTTTGGAAATACTGGCAAAATATGCATTGACCGCGTGCTGTGTCAGTCGGTTGATATAAAACAGAAAGGTTTCCAAGGGGACTGCGCGGTATACATGAAGGATTGCTCGCTTATGTGCCTCCCCATATTGCAGAACAGGCTTAATGCAGTCCAATGGGCGACCCGGTGTGTAATGGTACGCAATCAGAGCGTTGACCTTTTCCTCCATCATTTCCAAAAGCAGGGAGGGAATATCCGGAAAATGATAATAAAAGGTGTTCCGGTTGATGTCGCAACGGTTTACGATATCTTTCACTGTAATTTTATTGATAGGGCGTTCTTCTAAAAGCTGAGCAAACGCCTCTATAATAGAAGCTCGTGTTCGTCGCATATTAACCTCCAGACTATACGGCTTGAGTTCATCCAAATTAGTTGCCTGTTTTATTCCATCGTTCTACAATAGCAGACAATATAATGGGATTATAACAAAAATTGCTTTGGAAAACAAGAAAACATCGCTGGAATTGGGAAATGCAAATGGTATGGGGGATAAAAACAGGAAAAATCGGATGCATGGATAATCGGCTGCATGGCTGCATGAAGAGAAGCCGTAAAACGAAGGACAATTTCCATTTCCTGTGTATGCAGATAGGGAAGATTTATTGCTGTGGAAAAGGAAGATGGGATTATTGTACCAAAAAAGAGAAAGAACCACAATATTTAGTTTTCAACATTCTTGTACATACTAAATATCGTGGTTTTCATTCAAATAAAAAATCATCCGACGCATTTCTTACAGAGGGTCAGCCCTCTTGCGAGTGCCTTCTCCGGCGTAGATGCACTATAGGTGCCGCCATTGCAAGAGCCGCTATAGTGGTACTGTTCATTTTGTGATAAAACGAATTTATATAGCTTTATTATATCGCAAAGAGTGACAATGCAACAGAAAAAGTCGATTTATTTCGGCAGTCTCTGCCGCACAACCTCATACAGCAGTACCCCTGCGGCAACAGAAGCATTCAGGCTTTCTGCCTGACCCGGCATGGGGATTTTCACCCACGCATCGCAGAGTGCGGCGGCATCCTTGCTGAGACCGCGTGCCTCGTTGCCAATGAGAAAGGCACAGGCATCCTGTAAGGGCAGGGCATAGGGATAGCAATCGCCCTTCAGATGTGCGGCGTAAAGCGGAATTTGCTTTGCCTGCATTTTTTCCGAAAGGGCATGCAGGTCGATATTTTGGAAGACAGGCACATGGAACAGACTGCCCATGGTGGCGCGCAGCACCTTCGGGTTATAAAGATCAACACTGCCCTTGCTGAGAAAAACGGCATCTGCACCGCAGGCATCTGCCGTGCGAATAACCGTCCCCAGATTGCCGGGGTCATTCAGCTCCTCTGCCAGAAGGAGAAAGGGCGTTTTTTTCGCAAGCACCACATCTGCGTCCCAATCCAGCTTTTTGCAGACCGCCAGAATTCCCTGTGGATTTTCCGTATCGCAGACGGCGGCAAAGAGCGCATCTGTCAGACAAAGTACCTCTGCCTTTTCTTCGTAGAGGGAAAGGTCGTTTTCTGCGGCAAAGGCGTCGCTGACCGCATACGCAAGCACCTCCCAATTCTTCGGGATTTCGCGGATAAAGCGCAGTCCTTCCGCAATGAAAAGCCCCTCCTTATCGCGATTTTTCTTTATTTTTAAGCCGTTCAGCCGCTTGATCCATTTGTTGTCGCGGCTTTCGATTCGTTTCATGGTATCACCTCGCTTTCTATGATAAAGGAGAAGCTCCTGCTTTGCAAGAAAAAGGATGCAAGCAACGGGAAAATATGGTACAATCAGGGCAAAGAGAGCAGAAAAAGGAGGTTTTTACCTATGACACCACAGGAAAAAAGAAAAGAGCTTTTGAGCGCAACCCTGTTGAAAAAGCTGGAACGCCGCCATTTTGAAGCATACTACTGTCCTACAGCGACAGAAGCCATCGAAAAGGTGCTGTCCCTCATGCCGGAAGGCAGCAGCATCACATGGGGCGGCTCCATGACCATTCGCGATATGGGGCTGACAAAGGCGGTAAAGGAAGGCAATTATAACGTCATTGACAGAGATACCGCGGCGAATCCTGCAGAAATGCGCGAAATGATGCGTCAGGGACTCTTGTGCGATTACTATTTGACCAGCACCAATGCCATTTCCGAGGATGGCGTTCTGGTAAATATAGATGGGACAGGCAACCGTGTTGCGTCCATCTGCTTCGGGCCGAACAATGTGATTGTTCTGGCGAGCCTGAGCAAGGTGGCACAGGATGTGGATGCGGCAATCAAGCGCGTGAGAGGGTACGTTGCACCTGTCAACAGCATGCGTTTCATGGGAAAAACCCCCTGCGCGGTGGACGGCACCTGCCATAACTGCGTTTCCGAGGAATGTATCTGCAATCAGATTCTGGTGACAAGAGTCTGTCGTCCGGCAGGCAGAATTAAGGTGATTCTGATTGGCGAGGAATATGGATATTAAGATTTAAGTTGAAAACGGGTTTTTGTTTCCCTCCCTGCAGCTGCAGGGAGGTTTTTTTAACGCCCGAACCCCTCCGCAATCTGGATGTGTTTTTAAGAAACAAGAATATTTATCAAAGCAAGAATGATTCTTCTTTTTATCGGGTTTAATTTTTTAAAGGCGGCTAAGAGCTGCTTTTCTTCTGTCTGCATTTTCGCGCCGACCAATTCATCAACGGTTACGTCTAACAGTTCCGCCAACTTGATTAAGGTATCTATCGAAGGTTCGTTTCTGCCGCTTTCATAATTGGCAACCGCAGTATATCCATAATTCAGTTTTTTCGATACTGCTGCCTGTGACAGCTTTTTTCTTTTTCTGTATTTCCTTAAATTTTCTGAAAAAGCAGACATCTGAATTCCTCCTTAAATTCTATGCACTAATATTAAGTGCATTTTGAAAAGTATACCATATTTTTCACTTAATATAAATGAAAATTTAGTGCATTTTAAGTGGAAAGAGGGTTGCAAATGAACAAGCAAAAGCATATCAGTATTCGTATAGACGAAGAAGTATTGAAAAAATTTCATTATGTTTCCAGATACAACGGACGTTCCGCCAGCGGGCAGATTTTATACCTCATCAATCAATGTATTCGCGAATTTGAGAAGGAGCAGGGCGAAATCGAATTGGAACGCCCGAACCCTTGATTTTTCTCCCCAATCTGCTACAATAATGAGGTTAGGAGAGTACGATTTACGAAGGAGAAAAAATAATGGAAGAAATGGTTTTTCAGATTGGGCCCATTCGTCCGCCCAGTGAGGCAAACAGCCTGCTTTTGCGCGTGACGGTGAACTGCCCTTGGAATAGATGTAAATTCTGTATGCTGTATAAAAAATACGATTTTCATACCCGTTCCGTTGCGGAGGTGAAGAAGGATATCGACACCATGGCGGAGCTGCGTGACCGTATTTTGCAGTATAAAACGGCGAACGGCTGGGATATTCAGGCAATCAACAACGAATATCAGACCCTGACAACGGACGATCAGCGTTGGTGCTATCAGATGGTGTTCCGCTGGATGACAGAGGGGGACTGCAATTCCATCTTTTTGCAGGATGCGAATACGATGTGTCTGCGTGCGGATTGGCTTGCGGAAATCATCCGTTATGTGCGCGTGAAGCTGCCCGAAATCAAGCGGATTACCTCCTATGGCAGAGCAAACACGCTTGCGAAAATTACCCCGGAGGATTATAAAATGCTCAAGGAGGCAGGCCTAGACCGTATCCATTCCGGCTACGAATCTGGTTCCGATAAGGTGCTTGCGCTGATTGAAAAGGGCTGCACGCAGGAGGAACAGATTATCGGCGGCAGAAAGGTGAGAGAGGCAGGGATTGAGCTTTCTATCTACTTTATGCCCGGTGTCGGTGGCAGGGAGCTTTCCGATGACAACGCCATTGAAACGGCGAAGGTTATCAATGCGGTGAATCCGAATTTTGTCCGCCTGCGTACCTTTGTGCTGCGTACCGGCTCTCTGATGGAGGAGGTGCGCGATGCCGGCGGCTGGACGGAGGATACCGATATGAATAAGCTTTTGGAAATTCGCAAGCTCTTAGCGCATATCGACCCGACAAAGGCAAACGGCAGAATCACAAGCGACCACATCATTAACCTTTTACAGGAGGTCAACGGCGATATGGATACCGACCTGCCCTGGATGCTGGAATATATTGATTCCTTCCTTGCCCTGCCCAAGCTGGAGCAGAGAAAATATCAGATGGCGCGCCGCATGGGCTTCCCTCTGGACTGGAAGCAGCTTTGGCGGATGCGCGAGAGCGACCAGAAAATCGTTGAGGATTTAGCGAAAAATATCGTAGATGAAAAGGATTGGGAAAAGAAACTCCATACCTATATGGATCATTATATTTAAGGAGGTGCCGCAATGGCAAGAGAAACAGTTTTTACGGCAATTATCCCTGCAATTTTAATCTTCTTTCTGGTTTTCTTTAACATCAGAAAAATGCAGAAGCAGGCGAAGATTATGAAAATGGAGCATGAGGGCAAATGCGGCAGAGGCTGTGCAGGCTGCGCCCACAGCAAAAGCTGTCATTCCGAGAAGAAGGATTTATAAGAAAAAAAGAATCACCTCAAACTGATTTTTCTGTCAGCTTGAGGTGTTTTTTTATGCTTCTCCCTTTGTTTTGCTTTCGTGCTCGTTGCGGTAGCGTGTCATTAAGCCGTGGAACAGCTCTTCTGCCGTCGGGGGCGTAAAGCTGATGGCATTTGCGCCTGCCGCTACGGTTTCACGGATGCTTTCCTGCGAGGGACCGCCTGTTGCAATGATGGGCAGGTCGGGGTAGCGTTCGCGCAGAATCCGCACTACCTCCGGCGTGCGTGCCGCGGCAGATACATTGAAAATCGTCGCACCTGCTTCCAGACGAGCATCGATGTCCGTATTTTCATCCAGAACGGTTACAACAATGGGAATATCGATGATATCTGCAATTTGTGCGATGACATCGTTCGTTGTCGGCGCATTCACCACAACTGCCATTGCCCCGAAGGCTTCGGCATCCTTTGCAAGCATGACAACGCGTGCACCTGTGGTTGTGCCGCCGCCTACGCCGCAGAAAACGGGCAGGCTGGAGGTGGAAACAATCGCATCTGCAATAATCTGCTGGGGCGTAAAGGGATACACCGCAAGCACAGCATCTGCGTTGCAGTTGCGAATGATGGCAATATCAGTAGAAAAAATCAAGGACTTGATGCGTCGCCCCATAATCACAATCCCGCTGGCGGCATAAATTTCATCCGGCATGGTTACGATATGGTGGCTTCTCAGCTTTGTCTTGACGTGGGGAATCTTTTTTTCACGGTCGAGCTTGATATGGTTCATTGGAGCACTTCCTTTCTGCATTTTATTTTTCCGAGCGTTCTTCTATATTATACGGTAGAGAAAATACACTTGTCAATAAATATGGAAGGAACTGGAAGGGTGCCGCTGTACTTGACAGCAGGACGCTTTTTCATTAAACTGTAAAAAAGAAAAGGATAAGAGATTTTTTTAAAGGAGGATGACCTTGGAGACTTATATAGGTCTGATACTTTCCGCTTTGCTCAACATCATTTCGTTGGTGCTGATTGGGAGGTATCGCGTACAGAAAAAAGAAAAAGATGTGACGGAGGAGGAAATCCGTCAGATGGTGGACGCAGGCGGCAACAGCGGTACGATTGATGAAAACGTGAAGGAGATGCTTAACAATATCTTTGAGCTGAGCAACAGCTCCGCAGGTGATATTGCCACCCATAGAACCGATATTGTTGCTGTTCCCGTGGATGCAACTCTGGAGGAAATCAAAAATGTCACGGCGGAGGAAAAATATTCCCGTATCGTGGTGTATGATGATAATATCGATAATATTGTCGGGGTGTACCATGTGAAGGATATGGTGAAATATATCCTTGCGGACGTAACCCGTGTGGAGGAGGGGCATTTCCATCTGAAGGAAATTCTTATGAAGCCCTATTTTATTCCATTTTCCAAAAAGGTGGACGAGTTGCTTGCGGAAATGAAGGTGAAGAAGGTACACATGGCAATCGTCATTGATGAATACGGCGGCACGGCAGGCATTGTCACCATGGAGGATATCATGGAGGAAATCTTCGGGAATATCTTCGATGAATATGACGAGGAAGAGGAAGAGGACATCACCGAGGTTTCGGAGGGTGTTTACCGCATTGACGGCTCGACCGATTTGCAGGACGTAGAGGAACAGCTTGGGATTACCTTCGAGGAAAATGAGGATTACGATACCCTTGGCGGCTATCTTATCGGGCAGCTGGGGCATATCCCTGAGGAGGGTGAAACGATAGAAATGAAGCTTTGCGGCTGGCTCTTTAGCGTAGAGCTGTTTGAGGAGAAGCGTATCCTCAAGGTTCTGGCAACAAAGCTGCCGGAGGAGGAAAAGGAAGAAGCCGAATCAGAAGAAAAGGCTGACGAGGAATAAAAAAACGGACACGATTGATTTTTTCGGTCGTGTCTTTTTTTTGTGCCTGCACAGAATCTGCACAGAAGATTTTGTCCATCCATACCTTAAAGTAGAACACAAAAAAGCAGAACGCAAGGAAAGGATGAATTTCTGATGCCCAATAATAACCGGTATGAAATAAGTGAAGCTTTACAAATGCTTCTGCCTCTGACCAAGGAAGAAGCCATGCAGGAAACGCTGACGCAGGAGGAGAGCGCCGCACGCCGCTTTCCGATTCTGCCGAGCAATGCAAATGTGACGGTGATTCCCATTATTCCGGGGATTACGCTTTTCGGCTACATCCGCTTTCTGAATGCAAGCCCTGTTGAAACACGTGTGGATATCTACGCCAACGGGCGGATGGTGGCTGCGGATTTGCGCTATCAGCATTTTACGGAATATATGAAGCTGTTTCCGGGGTGGTATCGCATTGCGATTTACCGCGCAGGAACCATGACAAACCCTCTGACCGTTCTGCGCTTGCAGGTGCAGTCCGGCGGCATTTATACCGTTGCGGTAACAGGTCTGGCAGATGCGATTTCTACCCTGACCATAGAGGATAGCCACCGTTACCTCAGCCCCAATCGGGCATATATCCGCTTTGTACAGCTTTCACCGACTGCTCCTGCTATGGATGTTTACTGGGATGACCGCATGGTGCTTTCCGATTTGCGCTATGAGGAAATCAGCCGCTACCTCACCACAGCTCCCGGCAGTCATAATCTCAAGCTGCGCGAGACTGACACAGGCAAAATCCTTGTGGAGCATCCCAAAGTGAACCTCAAGGGCGGCAAAGCGTATACGGTTTATGTGGTTGGCAGCCGTGCGGACAGGGCAGGTTTACAGGTGCTGATTCCCCTTGAGGGTGTGACCTATCTGGACTTCGGGAAGTGAGAAATTTATGGATTTTTTCTGAAAAAACCTGTACGAATGGCTTATCCTTTGTTATACTATTGTCAATACCTATCGTGAAAAATCACGATAAATTTCAGTATAACCGAATAAAGGAGAATCATCATGTTAAAAGGGAAAACTGTTGTTCTGGGTGTAACAGGCAGCATCGCTGCGTATAAAATGGCAAATGTGGCAAGCATGCTCGTGAAGCTGCATGCGGATGTGCATGTGATCATGACGGAAAATGCCTGCCAGTTTATTACGCCTGTTACCTTTGAAACACTGACCGGCAATAAATGTATGGTAGATACCTTCGACCGCAATTTCCAGTTCCATGTGGCGCATATTTCCATCGCGAAAAAGGCGGATGTGCTTCTGGTTGCGCCTGCTTCCGCAAATGTGATTGGCAAGCTGGCAAACGGCATTGCGGATGATATGCTGACGACAACGGCTATGGCCTGCACCTGTCAAAAAATCGTTGCGCCTGCCATGAATACCAATATGTATCATAACCCCATTTTGCAGGATAATCTGAAAAAGCTGGAGGGCTATGGCTTTACGGTGATTGCGCCCGAAAAGGGGCTGCTTGCCTGTCGGGATATCGGGGATGGAAAAATGCCCTCCGAGGACGTTCTGGTAGGGCATATCCTGCGTGAAATCGCGCATGAAAAAGACCTTGCCGGCATGAAGGTGATTGTCACCGCAGGACCGACACAGGAAAGCGTAGACCCTGTACGTTATATTACAAACCACTCCACAGGAAAAATGGGCTATGAGCTGGCGAAGGCGGCAATGCTGCGCGGCGCAGAGGTAACCCTTGTCAGCGGTGTGACAAATCTGGAGCCCCCTATGTTTGTGGATTATGTGCAGGTAAAGAGCGCAGGGGATATGTTTGAGGCAATGAAGTCTCGTTTCCTTGATAACGATATCATCATCAAGGCGGCGGCGGTTGCGGATTATAAGCCCAAAAGCTACAGTGATGAAAAAACAAAGAAAAAGGACGGCGAAATGTCTATCGAACTGGACAGAACACAGGATATTCTGAAATATCTGGGCGAGCATCGCAGAGAAGGTCAGTTCTACTGCGGCTTCTCCATGGAAACCCAAAATATGCTGGAAAATTCCCGCGTGAAGCTGGATAAGAAGAATATTGATATGGTGGTTGCCAATAACCTTAAGATTGCAGGCAGTGGTTTCGGCACGGATACGAATGTGGTAACGATGATTTCCAAGGAGGAGGAAATTCAGCTGGAGCTTTTGAGCAAGGCTGAGGTTGCACATAAGATTCTGGATGAAATTTTGAAATTGAAGGCAATAAAGGGCTGAAAACAGAATGGCTGAAAGTAGAATAGCTCTGTCGCATGGAAGGTCTGCGGCAGGGCTTTTCTTGCGAAATAGGCAGATTGCATAAAAAAGAGACGGAATTTTTGTATGCGATAACGTCTGTTTTATTCGTAAAAACGGTCAAAACGGATTGACAAAGACAAATGCAAATGATACAGTAACAGTAGAAATGCGTCATAACGCACGCATTTGCGCCATTGACCTTCGATGGCGGTTGGTTCGAACCAAGGAGGAAGCACATGGATGCGATGAGCAGCAGAATCTCGGAAAATCTGAGACAGATTCGGAAGGAAAAGAAACTCAGCCTTGACAGCATGGCAGAGCAGACGGGAGTCAGCAAAAGCATGCTGGGGCAGATAGAAAGAGGGGAATCCAGCCCCACGGTGGCAACGCTCTGGAAGATTGCGACCGGGCTGCATATTTCCTTTACCGCCCTTTTGGAGGGCAGGCAGACAGAAACCCAACTCATCCGAAAGGGCGAGGTTTCTCCGCTTTTGAGCGATGAGGGGCGGTTTCGGCTGTTTCCCTTTTTCCCCTACGATGCAGAAAGAAGATTCGAAATGCTCAGCATTGAGCTGGAGCCGGGCACTCGCTCGGAATCTGTTCCTCATGAGGATGGAACAGAGGAATTTGTACTTGTTTTTGAAGGCGCACTGCGGCTGACCGTGGATGGTGTGGAATATGTGGTAGAGGCGGGTGAAGGGATTCGCTATCTTGCCAATAAGCCCCATATTTATGAATGTCACGGCACGCAGAAGACAAAAATCTGTATGGTCATTTATTATGACAAATAAAAAATAACCGTTATAACGGATTTTTTGCGCCGAAGCGAAGAAAGGGCTAGGTGAATCAGATGAGCATTACACCCAGAATTGAGAAAATCCGTCAGAACTATATCAATACCAAGCCGTCCATTTCCTATGAACGCGCAAGAATCTGGACAGAATCCTTCAAAAGAACGGAAGGCATGCCTGCGCAGATTCGTACCGCACAGGCGTTTTATGATACCTGTAATGAGCTTTGCGTCAATATTTTTGAGGGCGAGCTGATTGTCGGCGCAAGCGGCGAATATCGCAAATGCGGCATTTTGACACCCGAATTTGCGTGGAAATGGGTCGATGATGAAATGGATAACTTTCCGAGCCGTCCGCAGGACCCCTATGAAATGACGGACGAGCAGAGAGCCTATATCAGAGAAAATATCTTCCCTTACTGGAAGGGCAAATCCGTTGAGGATGCTTTTCTGGCGCGCACCTCCGAGGAAACAAAGAAAATCGGCGTAGATACGGGCTTTGTGGATACCGACTCCAAATGGCGCAACGGCATCGGTGAAATGTCCCCCGACTATGTGGATCAGCTGTTCCCCAAGGGCTTCGGCGGCATTAAAAAAGAAGCGGAGGGCTACATGGCAGAGCTGAACGAAGCCATCCCCGAAGAAAAGGATAAGCTGATTTTCTATCGCTCCATCGTTCTGGTTTGCGATGGTATCGTTCGTCTGGCAAACAGATATGCCGAAAAGGCAAGAGAAATGGCGGCAGAGGAAAAGGACGAAGCGAGAAAGGCGGAGCTTCTGGAAATTGCGGCAGTCTGTGAAGCCGTTCCCGAAAATCCCCCGAAATCCTTCCGCGAGGCAATCCAGTTCACATGGTTCGTACAGCTGGGCGGCATTATCTCCGAAAACCCTCTGGCATTGAACCCCGGACGCTTCGACCAGTATATCTATCCTTATTATAAAGCAGATTTGGATGCAGGCAAAATTGATTATGATACCGCACTGGAGCTGGTAGAGTGCCTGTGGCTGAAATACAGCGAATGGGCTTGGACGATTTCCGCAAACACGGCGGATTTCTTCGCAGGCTATACGAACTTTGAAAATCTGACCGTCGGCGGCACCACAAAGGACGGCAGGGATGGCACAAATGATATTTCCTATATGGCAATTCAGGCAACGAAGGAAACGAAATGCCATCAGCCGACCCTGAGCTGCCGTATCCATGCGGATTGTCCTCCCGCATTCATGGAGGCGGTGACAGACCTTGTTTCCACAGGCAGTGGTTTCCCTGCCATCCATAGCGACAGAACAGGCTACGAAATGCTCCGCAATCTGGGCTATGAGCCTGAGGACGCAAGAGATTGGAATAACTGCGGCTGCGTGGTGCCTCATTCCAGAAAGACCTTTGAATGGACCTCCTCCTGCAATATCAGCTTTGCGGCGGCGCTGGAGTTTGCACTGAATGAAGGCAAGAGCCGCCTGACAGGTGAGCAGGTTGCCCTGCCCGAAAAAGACCCGAAAACCTTTACCTCCTATGAGGAAATCGAGGCTGCACTGTTCAGACAGTTCTCCTATATGGTAAAGCATGGCGTAATCAGCCTGCTGACTGCACAGAAAATCCATAAGGAACAGGCACCCCGTCCGTTCCTGTCCGCCTGCAATGAATATTGCGTGAAAAATGGCAAGGATCTGGTGGACGGCGGCGCAAAGTACAACATCGGGCCCGTATTCACAGGTGTTGGGCTTTCCGTTACGGCAAACTCTCTGGCGGTTATCAAAAAGCTGGTATTTGAAGAAAAGAGCGTAACGCTTTCCGAATTGATTGATGCACTGAACAACAACTGGGAGGGCTATGATGCCCTGCGTGCAAAGGCGCAGGCAGTGCCGAAATATGGCAATGATGATGATTATGTAGACAGCATTGCGAAGAAGCTGGCAGATTATTTCTATCATGATGTTACCGCATATAAGGATATCTACGGGCATCATTTCGTAACGGCGTTCATGGGTATTTCCAACTACCTGCCGACCGGTAAGGTGCTTGGTGCAACCCCCGACGGCAGAAGGGCGAAGGACCCCATCAACGAGGGCGTTTCCCCTTATACCGGCACAGATACCTCTACCTGCCTTGCGGCACTGCGTTCCTCCGCAAAGCTGAATCACGATATTCACAGCGGCGGCACACTGCTGAACCTGCGTCTGAATCATGATTTGGTTGCAACAAAGAGAGGGCGCGCAAACCTCGGCGCAATGCTCCAGTCCTATTTCGCGCTGGGCGCATTCCATGTACAGTTCAACACCATTTCCAACGAGGTGCTGAAGGATGCACAGGCACACCCCGAAAATTACAGAGACCTGCTGGTTCGTGTAGCAGGTTACAGTACGCAGTTTGTCAATCTGTCGAAATCCATGCAGGATTCCATCATGGCAAGAAATGCACACGAGGAATTTTAAGACAGAAAAATTGCCGCAGATGCAAAGCGTCTGCGGCTGTCGATGAAAAAGAAAGAAAGGGAATGGCTATGAAGGGTTATCTGATGCAGATGCAGCCGTTTTCCGTCAATGACGGGGATGGGATTCGTACCACGATTTTTCTGGCAGGCTGTCCGCTGCACTGCAAATGGTGCGCGAATCCGGAGGGACTGAGGCAGCACCCTGTTGTCGGCTTTTATGCAAGGCTGTGCATCGGCTGCGGCGCATGTGCGGCGGTCTGTCCCAAGGGAATCGGCATTGACCTGAATGCAGAACGGGAAGAATGCGTCAGCTGCGGCGCATGTGTGGCGGCTTGTCCCAAGGGGGCAAGAAAAGCACTTGTTTCTCTGGCGGATGCGGATGAAATCATTGCGGAAGCGGCAAAGCATCAGCTTTTTTACCGCAATTCCGGCGGCGGCATTACCTTTTCCGGCGGCGAAGCAACGGCGCAGCCTGAGCTTCTGGAGTATCTTTCCTCCCGTCTGTATGATATGGGCTTCAGTCTGGATATAGAATCCTGCGGCTATTTTGAATTTGAAAGGGTACGCAGCTCTCTGGAACGGATGGATTTGATTTTTATGGATTTGAAGCACATGGATTCTGCCCTGCATGAAAAATTTACGGGCGTTCCCAATGAACGGATTCTGGAAAATATCAAGCAGCTGGCGGAGCTTTCGGCAAGAGTGGTCATTCGGATTCCGACGATTGAGGGCGTGAATGCGGATGAGGAAAATATCCGTAAAAGCGGCGAATTTGTGAAGAAATATCTGCCGCATGCCGAAATGGAGCTTCTGCCGTATCATAAATTTGGCTTTGGGAAATATGAGGCACTGGGGATGGATTTGCCCGATGCCGCATTTGGAACTCCCACAAAAGAAAAAATGGAGCATCTGAAGGGGATTTTACGGGAAATCGGCATTTCTCTTGCGGACTTCAAATAAACAAAAGAAAAAGACATCCTGTCACAGGTGGGCGCACCTTCCTGACGGGATGTCTGTTTTTATCTGTTTTTGCCTTATATATTATAGTATTCGTATTTTTTGACGAAGCAGAAGCCTGTTGTCCCCGGGCCGGTGTGAGTGGAGATGGTCGCGCCAATCTGGAAGGGAGGCAGGAATTCCATGCCGGGAACCGTTTCCTGCAGCAGAGTGTAAAAGCTGTCCATATCGTCCCAAATGGTATTTGTGCCGGGCATTGCGATATAATGTGCGGGATTTTCGCCGGTTTCCTTGAAATGCTTTGCGGTGATAGATGCAATCTGTGTAAGGCCTTTTTTTCTGGCACGGCAGATACCGCCTGCGCTGATTTCGCCGCCCTTTAAAATGATGATGGGCTTGATTTTCAGAAGTCCTGCGGAAATGGTAGCAACCTTGCCGATGCGTCCGCCAATCTCAAGATAGCTTAAATCCCCGACCATGAAATGAATACGGGCATCCTCTCTTGCTTTTTCCGCGTATGTAATCACCTCATTCAGAGATTTTCCGTCCTTCTGCATCCGCGCCATTTCCATCAGCAGCAGGGCCTGCGCGCCTGTTGCCACCCAGGAATTGATGACGTGAATCTGCGCATGAGGGAATTCCTCCTCCAGCATGGATTTTGCCGTTACCGCAGATTCCAGAGAGGCGGTCAGCGTGCGCGTCATGGTGATGCAGATGATGTCCTTGCCTGCTTCGAGGGCAGGACGGAAGGCATCCATATAATCCTGAATGGAGGGCAGGGAGGTTTTGGGGTAGCCCTTTTCTTCTGTCATATAGCGGAAATATTCCTCTAAAGAGATTTCTTGAATTTCCTTATAATAAGTTTCATGGTCAATCGAAATATAAAAGGGAATCAGCCCGATTCCTAATTCCTTTGCCTTTGCAAAGCCGATATCACAGGCACCATCGCTGAAAATTTGATACTCTGCCATACTATTCTCTCCTTACCTTCAGACATTCAAATGATTCTGCGGAAATGGTCTTCCGCGGTGGTTTTGCTATACTATAACAAATCAGAACGGAAATTTCAACATCAGAAACACATTATGTAGTATAAAAAACCACAAAATATTGTTTGTGCATGAAAACACTGCACCTCTGCTGCTTTTTTGCAGAAAAAATGACAGGATTTTCTGTACGGGAATTTAACGGGAGAGAACGGAAAGAACTCCTTGCCAAACAAGAAAAAATACGATAGACTTAAATAACGGAAAGTATTTTCCGAAAAAAAGAAAAGGAGGTGAAAACATGAAACGAGTATTAGAGCTGATTATGAGCTTGATTGCAACAGCGGCGACCTATGCGTTAATGCATGTAGTGCTTTTTATGGACTTATTCAAATTTCAGCATAAATTGCCGGTATATGTACCTACGGTGATAGCGGTAATTGTCGGACTTATATTTTATTTTCTATTTGCTACGCCATTGGCAGGTCTGCTCCTGAAACGGCTGAACCAGACAGAGGAACGCCTTTCCAAAATGAATTTGAAGGAGCTTTCTCTTTCCATTATCGGCTGTATTGTCGGGCTGGTTCTGGCGAACCTCATCGGTATGGCATTCAATGGCTTTGGCGCACTGGGCACGTTTATCGTGGTGCTGTTGAACATCCTGTTCGGGATTCTGGGGATTCGTGTTGCCAGAAGAAAGAAGGATGATGTGAACGTGCGCACGCTGAAGGAGGTGCTGATGACAACCCCTCCCAGCACGGCGGAGGATTCCATTTACGGCAGACCGAAAATTCTGGATACCAGTGTTATCATTGACGGAAGAATTCTGGATTTGCTGCAAACAGGCTTTATCGAAGGGAAAATCATCATCCCTGATTTTGTTCTGGAGGAGCTGCGCCATATTGCGGATTCTGCGGACAGCCTGAAGCGTCAAAGAGGGCGCAGAGGTCTGGATATTCTGAACGAAATTCAGAAGCAGCTGGCAGTCCCTGTAGAAATTCAGAGCTTTCATCCCGGTCAGCAGATGGAGGTGGATTCTATGCTGCTGAAAATGGCGGACAGCATGGATGCCTTTGTGGTGACGAATGACTTCAATTTGAATAAGGTTGCGGAATTTCAAGGTGTGCGTGTGCTGAATATCAATGAGCTTTCCAACGCGGTGAAGCCTGTGGTTTTGCCGGGAGAGGAAATGGTAGTTACCATCATCAAGGCCGGCAAGGAAGCAGGACAGGGCGTTGCGTATCTGAATGATGGCACGATGATTGTGGTAGACGGCGGCAGTAAGCACATCGGTGAGACAATTACGGTGATTGTAACGAGCGTATTGCAGACAGCGGCAGGACGTATGATTTTTACAAAAATGATTGCTGCGGCATAAATAAAGAGAGCAAAAGTGCGAAATCAGCCTGTTTGATTTCGCATTTTTGCTGAATCGGGAGGAAAAAAGATGAGCATCAGTACGGCTGTGATTGTGGCGGCAGGAAAGGGCAGACGCATGGGAACGGAAATCAGCAAGCAGTTTCTGCTCCTTTGCGGAAAGGAAATTCTTGCACATACGGTTGAAAAATTTGAAAAAGCGGCGTGTATTCGGGATATCATTCTGGTGACAGGAGGAGATGCCTTGCAGGATGTGCGGCAGATGGCACAGGAATACGGCTGGAAGAAAATCATTTCCGTAACGGAGGGGGGAAGGGAACGGCAGGATTCTGTGTTCCTTGGCTTGCAGCAGGTGCCGCAGGATACGGAAATTGTGCTGATTCATGACGGGGTGCGTCCGTTTGTGACGGAGGAAATTCTGGAACGCTCCATTGCGGCGGCAAAGGAGACAGGCGGCTGTGTGGCAGGCGTGCCTGCGAAGGATACGATTAAGGTATGCGATGCGGAGGGCTTTGCGATTGCCACGCCGGACAGAAGCACCCTCCGGCAGATACAGACTCCGCAGACCTTCCGCAGAAAGGAAATCCTTGCGGCATACGAAAAAGCGAAGGCGGACGGCTTTCTGGGAACGGATGATGCCTCTGTTGCGGAGCACAGCGGCTTTCCGGTGCGGGTTATCATGGGCAGCTACCGCAACATCAAAATCACGACAAAAGAGGATTTGCTGATTGGCGCGGCATTTTTGAAGGAGGAAACCGAATGAAAACAGTGACGATTTATACGGACGGCGCATGTTCGGGCAACCCCGGCCCCGGTGGCTATGGCGTTGTGCTGCTGTATGGCAGTGCGAAAAAGGAGCTTTCCGCAGGCTATCGTCTGACAACAAACAATCGTATGGAGGTGCTTGCGGTTATCAAAGGACTGGAAGCATTGAAGGAGCCTTGCAGGGTGAACCTCTACAGCGACTCGAAGTATGTGGTGGATGCGATAGAAAAGGGCTGGGTTGTGAAATGGCGGCAGAACGGCTGGATGCGGAACAAAAAGGAGAAGGCTTCAAATGTTGACCTTTGGGAGCGGCTGCTTTTGCTGCTGGAAAAGCATCAGGTGACCTTCCTTTGGGTGAAGGGGCATGCGGATAACCCCGGCAACGAAAGATGCGACGAGCTGGCGCGGATGGCCATCGGGCAGGGGGAGCTTCTGGAGGATGAAAATTACGGAAAAATGTAAGGGAATGTCGAGCGAATCCCAAGTGATTCACTGGAAATCAGATTGACACTGACGGAAATTTATGCTAATATCAAACTGTAACAAATTTTTATCTATCTCAAGTAGGAGGATTTTAAAGAATGAAAAAAGGTACAGTAAAATGGTTTAACGCAGAAAAAGGTTTTGGTTTCATCTCCGTACCTGGTGAAGACGATGTATTCGTACATTTCTCCGCAATTCAGGCTGAAGGCTACAAAACACTGGAAGAAGGCCAGGAAGTTGAATTTGAAGTAGTACAGGGTGCAAAAGGCCCTCAGGCTGCAAACGTAACACGTGCTTAATCGATTCTATTTATTTGACCTAAGTGCGAAAGCATTCAGACATATATTTGAGCTTGGTTATGCAACAAAGAGGCTCTCCGTTAGGAGAGTCTTTCTTTATGCCGAAAAAGTGTATTTTTTTGGGAATTATCGGCAGATGGAGGCGTTTTTTTCTTTGGAATCGTTGCATCCGAGAAAATGGTGTGCTACAATTAAGTGTCACACAGAAGATAATGTAAAAGAAAAACTTGAAACGATTGGAGTAATTCTAAATGAGTCAGAATATTGAAAATATCAGAAACGTAGCGATTATTGCCCATGTTGACCACGGCAAAACCACATTGGTGGATCAGCTGCTCAGACAGAGCGGTATCTTCCGTTCCAACCAGGAGGTACAGGAAAGAGTCATGGACAGCGGCGATATTGAACGGGAAAGAGGGATTACCATTCTTTCCAAAAACACAGCCGTAAACTATGGCGATACCAAAATCAACATCATTGATACCCCCGGACATGCCGATTTCGGCGGCGAGGTAGAGCGTGTGCTGAAAATGGTGGACGGCGTTGTGCTGGTGGTGGATGCGTTTGAAGGCCCTATGCCCCAGACAAAATTCGTTCTGCGCAAGGCATTGGAGCTGAATCACCCTGTTGTTGTCTGCGTAAATAAGGTGGACAGACCTGAGGCTCGTCCTGATGAGGTTGTGGATGAGGTGCTGGAGCTGTTTATGGAGCTGGATGCAAACGAAGACCAGCTGGATTCTCCCTTTGTGTTCGCATCTGCAAGAGGTGGCTATGCGTCCGAGGATGCAAATGCAAGAGAAGGGGATATGAAGCCCTTGTTTGAAGCAATCATCAATCACATTCCTGCACCCACAGGGGATGTGCATGCGCCTGCACAGGCTTTGATTTCCACGATTGACTACAGCGAATATCTGGGTCGTATCGGCATCGGTAAGATTGAAAACGGCGTACTGCGCGTCAATGACGAGGTTGTCGTTCTGAATATGCACAATGCGGAAACACAGAAAAAGGTTCGTATCACAAAGCTGTATGAATTTCAGGGCTTGCAGAGAGTAGAGGTAAAGGAAGCGAGCGTCGGCAATATTGTTGCGCTTAGCGGCATTGAAAATATTATGATCGGGGATACCATCTGTTCCCCCGAAAAGCCGGAGCCTCTGCCCTTCGTGAAGATTTCCGAACCCACACTGGCAATGAACTTCTCTGTAAACGACAGCCCCTTCGCAGGGCAGGAGGGGAAATATGTTACCTCCAGACAGATTCGTGACAGACTGTTCAAGGAGCTGAATACAGATGTCAGCCTGCGGGTAGAGGATACGGATAATTTGGACAGTGTGAAGGTTTCCGGCAGAGGGGAGCTGCATCTTTCCATTCTGATTGAAACACTCCGCAGAGAAGGCTACGAATTTCAGGTTTCCAAGCCGGAGGTGCTGTTCAGAGAGATTAACGGCAAGAAATGCGAGCCTATGGAGGCGGTAACGATTGACGTTCCTGAGGAATTTGTCGGCAATGTTATCGAAAAGCTGGGCAGCAGAAAGGGCGAAATGACAAATATGTATCCTGCAAAGGGCGGCTATACCAGACTGGAATTTTCTATTCCTGCAAGAGGTCTGATTGGCTACCGCAGTGAATTTATGACGGATACCAAGGGCAACGGCATTATGAACTCCCTGTTTGACGGCTACGAACCCTATAAGGGTGATATCGTGACCCGTTCGCAGGGCTCTCTGGTTGCGTTTGAAAGCGGCGAAGCCATCACCTATGGTCTGTATAACGCACAGGAACGTGGGGATCTGTTCATCGGCGCAGGCACAAAGGTTTACGAGGGCATGGTTGTCGGCAGAAATGCCCGTGCGGATGATATGGATATCAACGTATGTAAGAAAAAGCAGCTGACAAATACCCGTGCGAGCGGCTCGGATGATGCGCTGAAGCTGACACCGCATATCACAATGTCCTTGGAGCAGTGCATGGAATTTATCAGTGATGATGAGCTGCTGGAGGTAACCCCCCAGAATCTGCGTATGCGGAAAAAGATTCTGGATAATACCCAGCGCAGAAAGGCGAAAAACCGCGCAAACAGCTAAGAAGCGGTTCTGATTAGGATTTTTGGAAAGAGGTGCACCATGGCGGCAAAAGCGAAGAAAAAGGGCGGCGGCTTCGTAAAACAGGCGGCAATTCTGGCAGCAGCCAGCCTGCTGGTACGTTTTTTGGGCTTTATATACCGTTTACCCTTAACCAATATGATTGGGGACGAGGGGAATGCGATTTACAGCGGCGGCTATTATATTTATACCTTCCTGCTGATTTTATCCTCGGCGGGGCTGCCTGCGGCAATTTCTAAGCTGGTTTCCGAGAGAATCGCACTGAAGCAATACCGAAATGCGCATCGTGTCTTTCAGGCGGCATTGGTGATTTCCACCTGCTTTGGCACGTTCTTTGCGATTGTGATGGGACTTGGCGCGCACCGACTGGCAGATATGATTGACATTGCGGACAGCTATTATTCCCTGCTGACGCTTTGCCCGACCTTGGTGATTGTTGCTATCATGTCCGTATTCCGCGGATATTTCCAAGGGATGCGTACCATGGTGCCGACCGCGATTTCTCAGATTGTAGAGCAGGTGTTCAACGCCTTTTTCAGTGTGTATCTGGCATGGGTGTTTATGAGCATCAATATTCCGGAAGGGATGACGAAAAACATCCCTCTGGCATCTGCCGGTGGTACGATGGGGACGGGCATTGGCGCTTTGGCAGGTCTGGTTGTGGTGGTCTTTGCCTACTGTCTGATTCGCCCGTATCTGCTTTGGAGAGCAGAGCGATGCAAGCAGCCCTATGAGGAATCGAAGCGTGAGCTGATGGGCAGAGTTTTGCAGACGGCATGGCCCATCATCGCAGGTACGGCGGTATTCAGCATTACCAACCTGATTGATATGGGGATGGTGGTAAGAATTTTGCAGCAGATTGGATTTTCCGAAGAGAATGCAAGAGCGTTGTATGGACAGCTTTCGGGGAAATATGTTACGCTGACCACATTGCCCGTTACGATTTCTACGGCGGTTGCAACAGCGGCTCTGCCGAGCATTGCCACATCGGTAAAATTGAAGGAGCGGAAGCAGGTACGCAGAAAAATGACGCTGACCTATCGCATTTCCATGATTATTTCTGTGCCTGCGGCGGTTGGTATCAGTGCGCTTGGGCCGCAGATTATCCACATGCTGTTCCCCAGTGCAAGCGACGGAGGTACACTGCTGACGGTTGGTGGCGTTTCCATTATCTTCCTTGCGCTCTGCCAGACCTCTACGGGGATTTTGCAGGGGATTGGACATATTAAGGTGCCCGTGGTCGGTGCGATTCTGGGTGCCATTACAAAGGTGATTCTGAACATGGTTCTGATTCGGATTCCTTCTATTAACGTTCTGGGGGCAGTGCTTTCCACAACGGGCTGCTATCTGGTTGCAGGCGTTTTTGATGTAATCATGCTGAGCAGACTGACGGGGACGAAATTCGATATCATGGGTAGCTTTCTCAAGCCGATTATCGGCTCTGCTGCCATGGCGGCGGCAACACTTGGCAGCTATCATGTGTTCTATCAGCTTTTGCAGAGCAACACCATCGCGACACTGCTTGCAATCTGCATTGCGGTTGCGGTGTATGGTCTGGTGATGCTGCTCATCAAGGGCATCGTGGAGGAGGACTTGCAGACAGTACCCGGCGGCGGCAAGCTGATTCGCGTTTGCAGACGGCTGCATTTGTTATAAAAACAGAAATCCACCGAATGATTTTGCGGAAGGTTCGGTGGATTTTTCTATAAAAGGGTTTTTTTGGGATACATTTTGAAAAAATATAAAATCTGTTGTTGACAGAAAGAATATCCTGTGGTAATATGTAAAAGTCGCTGAACAAAAGCGGTAAAAAATATCGAGGCGTGGCTCAGCTTGGTAGAGCGCTACATTAGGGATGTAGAGGTCGCAGGTTCAAATCCTGTCGCCTCGATGGTTATGACAAAGAGCGGAAACACTGAATTTTACAGGGTTTTAGCTCTTTTTTCTTTTCTTTTTTTTGTGCTTGATTTAGCGGAAACAGGCGAAGGGGAACAGAAAAAAGCCTAAAAAATTCAAGTCACATATCAAGTCAGGGTTTGAGAAGGAAACCGCCGACAGGCAACAACCGATGAAAATTTACCGAAATTAAGGAGACTGGGGGACAAAGTCTCTTTTTTTATTTACAGAAAAGGCGGAGTAGGGTAGAATAAAGGTGATCCTGACGTGTCATTGGGATCATCCTTTCAATTTGGCCCGCCTATCCCAAGACGGGCTAGTTTATACTTAATGAGGGAGAAGTAGATAACATGATGTATAATTTAACAGATACATTAACAACAATAGTTGCATGTTCTGCATCCATCGTTGCAATTTTAGGTGGGTTTATCGCAAGTAAGCTAATTGCAATAAATGCAGAACGTGATGAGGTAAATACCCGTATTTCCGAAATTGATGAAGAGATAGAGTTTTTTACAAAAGAACGTAATCTTCATCAAGCAGAACTTGATGAAGATGATGCTTTGAATTTTGTGAAAGAAAATATTGAGAGTATCGTAAATAGAAGAACGCTTGAGGATACATATAAAGCAGAAGAACGTCCCCAAGTTTCAAAAGAGGTTTTACGGCCATATTGGATTAGAGCTGAACGAATCTTTGAAAGCTTATATAATATTTTATCAGAACTGGAGGATAAAGATAGAAAGGAAAATGAAGAGGGCGTTCCTATAGGAGTAGCGAAAAAGATTACAGAAGATTTTGAATATGAAGTTTGTAAAAGTGCTTGGAAGCATCTAAAAGTTCAACAATTTTCAGCACATCCGTTTGGTATGTCGTTACCAAAATTTGATATGCCTATTTCATCTGGAAAGTGGTATATTGATACACAGGAAAAAATAATGTCAGCTAATAATAGAATTTCTTATCTTACATTGCAAAAAAAACAACAGATGGTACGGCGCAAAGCACTTTTAAGACCTAAAGGAATGAAATTGGGTTTGGTGCTATTTGCTGCTTTTTCGATTGTTAATATTGTTGTTCCATTATGCTTATTACCATATAGTATAGATGATTATCGTAGTTATTTGTATTTGAAAATATTTGTTATCTTTGTTTTTTCTCTGGGATTAGCATCGATCATGTGTTATTTGGTATACCTTCTCCATTGGACAGACAGGGAAAAGAAGTAGTTTTTCTTTTCGTGAGTTTATTATAAAATGTTTCCTTGATTTTCGTGAAATGCAATAATATATTTATGAATTGTGATGTATAATTGCTTGGCAAATACAAAGGTAAGCAATTTGTATTTAGAGAAAGAAAAACAGCAGACCAAGGGGCTTGCTGTTTTTTGTTTATGGGGTATCCTTCTTTTCCGGAAGAAGGTTTTGGTTTTGTTCTATATACTGGAAGTACCATGTCATATCGGGGAGTTCCGGATGACAGATTTTGCAGGGGTGGCCATATTTGCTTGCCAGCAGGATATGAGTGGGGAAGGTGGTGGATGGATTTACATACCGACACCGCCCACGATGATAGACGTGCGTTTTATAATTAAGGTATACAGTAAAGGTACTTCCCCAATGCCTGGGGGCGTTTCTATCAGCGGGCAGATTATTTTTTCCGATGACATACTGCGGCGGAATGAGCGTAGCAGCTGCAGGGGGTGAAACAAAAATATTATTTTGCACGTTCTGCACGATATAGGTGTTTTGTGTTTGCGGTTGATTTTGCATGCTTACCACAGGGGGATGCAACTCACGATTGAGACGCTTTACGAAATAGCAAAGGAAAAGGACACCCACAGCAAACGAACCGATTGAAACGGCAGAAAACGGATTTTCCTTGGTGCTTTCCGGCAGCTCCGGGGTCGATTCTTCTACGATTGGCGCAGAAGCTTCCTCCGGCGCGGTGTCATCTTCAAAATAATCATAGAAGGAATCTGAAAAGCCGTTTGTATCCGTAGCATCCGGTGCAGAATTATCATAGGGGCAGATGCCGTTTGGATGAAGATGTGCAGGCTCGCCATGGTGATAATGATATGGACCTAAGCCGCTGACGTTATTATAATCGTGATGACCGCCTTCGGAATCGGTGCGGCCGCCATGGGCAAAGGCAAGAGTGCTGAATGACAAGGAGAAAAGCAGAAGGAAACAAAGGAAATGTTTCACAGAATAACCCCCCTTAGGATAATGATAGCATAGGAAAAGCAATGGATATTGCTTTTTAATAAAATGCTTCTTTTACGGGGATAAGGGTGAGCAAAATCAGGACTACAAAAAGGGCAACTGCGGCAAAAATGAATTTTGCGGTTTTATCTTCTCTTGCTGCCTGCTCCAAGTTGAAAGTTTTAATTGCAAAATAAAAGGCACCCGGAACGAAAAAACCACAGAAGGCGGCAGCGAACAGATAGATGCCGACAAGCAGCAGGGACAGAAACGGATGCTGCATGAAGGATTGCAGTGTATTCATATTGAGAAAATCGGAAATGCCGAGATAAGCTGCCGGAAGAACCAGAGCAAGCGAAAAAAAGGCAAGCGAAGAAATGGCTTGTGAAGCATAGCGATCTTGCAGGTATTCTTTTTCTTCATCGGTTGTGATTCGATAGGATGCGACAGGAGAGCCATACTCCGATATTGAAATATAGGATCCATCTTCATCTATTTTGACCGTAACATTTTCATATTTTTTCATAATAATTCCCCTTTTCTTTCATGAAATGAAATAGTATCTTCACGAATCATAACACATGGGAGGGGGGTATGGGAATTGTGGAAAACATACAAAATTTGACAGAATAATTTTACATAAAAACTGATTGATTTTTTGAACGGTGAATGATATGATATATTAACGAACAAATGTTCTTATTTTGCGTGAAAAAGGGAACAGAGGGGATGGGATGTTATGGATTATAGAGAGGAAATAAAAAAACTCATTGATAAGACTCAGAATCAGGAAAAGCTAAAAATTATTTATAGAATCGTAAAAAGATATTTAGGACTAGAGTAAAACACTAGTCCTTTTTTTCTGCCAATTTTAAAGTAATATTTTCAAGTAATTTCCATTCATCTGTAGATAGTTCTGCCAGTGCTTCGATAAGCCGCCTTTTGTATGAAGGTTCTTCTTCATTTAGCATATCTACCATAAAATCTGCAATGGTTTCACTTCTAGTTTTTCTGATGAACATTTCTCCTTCTCCAGTTCGGAGCCATTTTTCATTTGCATTAAATTTTTCACAGATATCTTCAATCAGTCTATCGCTTGGAACATATCCAGAAATTATGATTTTTGAGATATAAGGTTGAGATACAGAGAGCTTTTCAGCAAATTTTGTTTTTGTAATACCTAATTGTTTAATTAAATTTTCTATTCTTTCGCCAAATGCGTCCATTAAATCACCTCCTTTAAAGTCATATTATCATGGGTTGTTATAAAAATCAATAAAAAATATAAATGAGTTATAAAAATGTTGACAAGATAAACTAGTTATGTTATGTTATAAATAAGTTATGGATGGCGGAAAGAGAGGTGAAAATATGAACCAACAGGAAAAGCAGATTATCAAAAACATTGTAGCAGTATTTCCGATGTTAGATGAAAGCAATAAAAAATATTTGCTTGGTTTAAGTGAGGGTATGGTTTTGGTTCGGAAACAGGAAAATGCAAGCTAAAAAGGTGGTGTGAAGATGAGAAGAGATTACTTTTTAGAAAAATTAGCCGATGCAATGGTACACATCGGCGAGATATTACTTGCGCTGACGCTGGCGAAGGTCCTTCTTTGCTGATTTACGGAGATTATCTATAAGCGAGCCGCAGGTATCCCAAGAAACAGTTTCACTTGTTATTTCATGGGAGAGCTTCAAGAGGATTTCCTCGGATTCGGGCGAACAGAAAAGCTTTGCTTTTTCCACGGCTGCAAGGAAGGTATAAACCCTATCCAGAGGGCGATTGGGAGCAGTGGCAGTATAGGTTGAAAAAACTTCGGCATAAAATTCGACAAGAAAAGAGGTTTCTTCTTGTGATTTTATGGATTTCAAGGAAAGATGATTGCCGACATAGATGCCAACGAGCGTGAAGCCGCCGCCGATGAGAGTGGAAATGATTTCAGAAAGCATAACAAGCACTCCTTTCTATTTGGAAAATGTGACAATTTCATTATAGAGGGGTGGGCTTATTTTGGCAAGGAGAGGAAGGAGAAAGAGGAAGGAGAAAGAGGATGGAGAGGGGAGTGGATCAGGATGAAAATTATATATCCGAAGGGTGCTGAGAGGCGGAAAAGCGACAGATATATGAATTGGGACGAGGTGCCGCTGATTATGGGAATTCAGGAGCTTTCTCAGCTGACGGGCTACAACCAGAACACATTAAAGCTTTACTGTGCGAAGGGGATGCTGCCGGCATACAAGCTGGGGAAGGAATGGAGAATCAACAAGGAAGATTACATGAATTGGGCGGAGCAGCAAAAGGTGAAGCCCATGAGCAGCTGACGGCAACAAGGAGAAAGAGTTGATTTCAATGACAGAAAAGGAAATGACGGCTTATGCGGCAGGGACAAGATGCCGCCGGAGACCGATTATCCCCCAGATAACGAAGGCGGCCGCGGAGGAATTGGGACTTGCTCCGGGGTGCGAGATTATCTTTCACTACATAACACTGGAAGGGGGAGAAAAGCGGAAAATACAGAAAAGGCGGAAGGGAACCGTAACAGACCTTTACGCGCACATTTTCCGCATTACATGGGCAGGGGTAAAGTGGAAGGAATGCTTTGCCTACAGCATGCTGCAAAGGAGAGAATCCGCTGTGCAATACAGGAGGTCTACGAAAACATTGCCAACCCGAACATGGAGGCAGAAAAGGCGAGGAAGCTGACGATTGAGCTGACCTTTAAGCCGGACAAAAACGACAGAACGGACGTGGATGTGACAGCTATCGTCAAGACAAGCCTGCAGCCTCAGAAGGCAATCGCGAGCAGAATGATTGTGGAAAGCGATGGCAGGGGCAATGTTTTGGGGGCAGAATGGAGCAGAGAGACCATGAAGGGACAGATGGAGCTTGCACCCGAGGAAACGCAGGCGCAGGAGGAAAATATTGGCGTAATTGACCTGCAGGCGCAGAAAAGAAAGGCGGAATAAGGATGATTAAAGCAGCACTGGAATACATCAACGGACTGAAAGCACCGAGCATTGAGAGATACGGCGGCGGAACATATTCGGACAAGCCCTTATATCAGATGACAAGCCCGGATTTTCCGACACTGGAAATGAACACACTGGAAAGCGTTGTGAGATACCTAAAGGGGATTGACGACGAAAGAGAGCAGTTTGGCGAGCCTACGCCTACGATTATACATATTGAGAACGAACGCTGCGTGACGCTGAAGGACATTGCAAACGTGGCAGAGGGAAAGAGAGACTGCATGGTGCGGGCAGAGGCAGAGGTGCCGAGATTTAACTACGGCGACTTCTACGATGCGGAGAGCTTCAACATTGCTTTGCAGAGCAAATTTCTTGACACAGAGGACAAGGCAACCATTTTGCAGGTGGTCGGCAATCTGAAGGAGGACGCAGTGCGGACGATGACGGACGACGGTGTGAGCCAAGTGACGGCAGTGCGGACAGGGGTTGCAACGGTGGCAGATGTGAAGGTGCCGAACCCTGTAACGCTGCGCCCGTTCCGCACCTTTATTGAGGTGGACCAGCCCGAAAGCAAGTTCATCTTCCGCATGAGAGAGGGCGGCAGATGTGCCATCTTTGAGGCAGACGGCGGCGCTTGGAAGCTGGAGGCGAAGAAGAACATTTACAACTACTTGAAGGAGCAGCTGGACAAGGAAGTGGAAAGCGGTGCGGTTGTTCTGATTCTGTAAAAGAGAAAGAGAGGATACGCAAGGATGAACAAAGTAATTTTAATGGGGCGGCTGACGCGGGAGCCTGAGGTGAGATATTCCAACGGGGCGGAGCCCTTAGCGGTAGCAAGGTACACGCTGGCGGTCAACCGCAGATTCAAGCGAAAGGACGAGCCGGAGGCGGACTTCATTCCTTGCGTTGCCTTCGGCAAGAGCGGCGAATTTGCGGAAAAATATTTTAAGAAAGGGCAGATGGTTTCTATTGTCGGGCGTTTGCAGGTACGCAGTTGGGAGGACAACGAAGGGAAGAAACGCTGGACAACAGAGGTAATTGTTGAGGAACAGTACTTCGCTGAAAGTAAGAAAAACAGCAATGCGGCTGCACCCAAGGAGGGCGGACAGGCCCCGGCGGATGGGTTCTATCCCATTGACGAGAGTGTTGAGGATGACGATTTGCCATTTTAAAAACAAGGAGGGAAAAGAAGCATGGAACATATCATGGAAAGCATTGGCTTTATGCTGAGCAAGGATTTCAAAAAGAGAACGAAGGCGGAATACTGGCAGCTGGCACTCAGATGTGAAAAGCTGGAGGAAATGTGCAGAAAATACGAGGCAGGGGAGCTGAGCTTTACGCCGAATTGCAGCCTTACGCTGCTGCGCGCGCAGTTGGAGGCAATGAAGGCATACAAGGGATGCCTGGAGGAGAGAGCAGAGGTGGAAGGGATTGATTTATCAGATGAAGTGGATACTTCCACTTGGAGCGTTACATTCAGAGAGAATACAGAGGATAACATGCAGATAACCGCAAACGGATATAACACAGAGATACTGGATCATTTTTGCAATGCGATTGTGCAAATGATTCGGGAGAGTTTACGAGAAGATGTGACGGCGGAAAAGGTTGGCGCTGTTGTTGGGGATATTGTGAAGAGTGCTTTTGAAAAAATGCAGAAGGCGGAAGAACAGGCAGAGGAAAGCAACGGGTAATGAAATTACAGCATGGCGGAAGCCATGCCTGTAAACAAGCTGCAGATGGGGAATCTGCGGTTTGTTTATGGCTTGTGAAGTGAAGTGAAGAAGGAGGAGAAGGATGGAGCTCAGAACAAGCGGTCCAAACGGGCAGTACATGGTAAAATGCGGTGCGGTTTATTTGAATTCCTTATATGACGAAATTGGGAGAATATGGAGGGAGGATTTTTCAAACTGCAAGATTTCTGCATTATCGGTGATAGACGGAAATCATGGGATTTATTATGCCTTTATTGTTTTTGAAGAAATGAGGGAGGAATAAAGGCGGTGTGAACCGGAAGGGAGGGGGAGTGTTGCCCAAAAGGAAGATTTACATGGCTGTGACGAAGGATGCGCTTTCCCTTCCGCTTGCGGTGGCAGACAGTGCGGCGGAGCTGGCGGAGCTGCGAGGGGTGCAGGTAGAAACCATACGATCCTTAATTTCCAGAGGGAGGACGGGGAAGATTAAGCGCCCCGGATACATTGTGGTAGAGGTGGAGGAGGACGCGCCGCCGGAGAAGAAGGCGGGCCGCCGCAAGCAGACCGGAGAATTTGACGGGGAGATATTTCGGGAAAGAATCCGCCTGCTGCGGGAGAAGAACGGCATGACGAAAAAGGATTTTGCCGCCTTTACCGGAATAGCGTACATCACGCTATACAACTACGAGAGGAAGAAAGCAGTGCCGAGGGTGGACATGCTATTTCGGATTGCGAGGAAAACAGGGTGTTCGGTGGACTGGCTGATTGGGTTGAAGGAGGAAGAAGGAAAATGCCGAAGGTAACGATTTATGACACGAAATTTTGCATAGGCAGAGGAGACCTGCCGCACAGTTTCCAAAGAGAGGGGAACCCTCATTGGGAGAATTTTAAAGCCCTGATGTGTTTTCTTGGTTCGATTGGGTTTTATGTGAGCGAGGACAAAGAGATGAAAAAGAAGTTCCCTTCTTTGAGCGAGACAAACAGAGTAGGTGGATTTGATGATTTGCGATTTAAAGCGCAGTATGCACCCAATATTTTTAAAATTGAATTTTATCAGGATGTATTTCATGAAAATCCGCATGGTGGGTTTTATGATTTTGATAAATATGGAAAAATGCCATATTTGATACAGAAGCGGTATGACTGGACGATGGAAAAGCTTCTGAACTATTTTGAAAAATGCGGGTATTCCATAGAATTTGGGAGGAACACCTGCAAGGGTGCCGCATTTATTGTTCATGATTATATCCGCAGCTGTCATCATCCGCAGGAAAATTGGTTTTTTCTGAAGGCTGTGGACGGGCAGACTGCCGAATATGAAATTAACGGTACAGACAGGGACGGAAATACATTGCGAAACGGAGAAACAAAATATTTTCGCGACTGGAGCGGCTATCTGCTGCGGGGAAGGGTATACCACAATATCAACAACATGTGGTGGGTTCTGCTGGCGGATGGGCAAGTGAAAAATGTGGCTTGTTTTGATTTATTTGACCTGAAGGAAACGGTTTTCAGAGGGAGAAAAAAAGAACACCGACCGCCGAAGGAATATGTGGAGCGGAAGAAGCAGCTTTCTCTTTGCAGTGTGAAGGAGCTGGAGAGAGAGTTGAAAAGGAGAAGGAGGAAGAAGAAAAATGAATGAAATCACTGTTTGGTTACCCTTTGTTGGGAATTTGCGGCTGGATGAGCCGCCGGAAAACTTAGAATTTTATGTGATGAAAAGCTTTCACGATTTCACGGATGGAACAGCAAAGGTGTACGAATTCGAGGACAAGCTGCACTATTTAGACAATCTGCGGAAAAGTCTGCACGCAGGGAGCACTGACGAGCATGTCAGAAGGCTTGTATGCAAGCGCGTGGAGCACAGAATGGAAGAAGAAGGCGATTTCCCGGACAGAGAGGACTTTCTCTGCGTTGAATTTATGGAGCACTGTTTTGACGAAGGGTTCATGCCATTTCATGACACCTATTATTTTGGAAGCAAAAGCGGAAACGAGGAGTGTCTGCGGTCAATTTTACGGATTATCCGCACGGTTGTGAATTATTCCGAAGAGGAATATGAAAAGCTGTTGGAGGAGGAATGAGCATGGATGCGGTAAAGTTTTTCGAGGAGAAAAAGAGGATGTGCAAAAGCCTTGGGGAAGGCTGTACCGGATGTATGATTCACATAACAAAGTGTGAACTGCGGTGCTGGCAATTTTGTGAAAAATATCCGGAAAGGGCGGTTGACATTGTAAAAGAGTGGTCTGCGAAACATCCGAAGGAAACAAGATTGACATATTTTTTGAAGTGTTTTCCAAATGCAATGTTGCTTGAAGATGGCGTACCGCTGCGAGTTTGTCCCCATGTTTTAGGAATCGGCAAAGACAAGTGCAATTCAATGAGAAATTGCAAAGAATGCTGGAATACGCCATTGGAGGAAGAATAAGCCAAGAAGGAAAGAGAAGGAGAAGGAAAATGAGGATTTTGAAATGCAGACTGACAACGATTGAAACACTTTTAGGCACGGCGAGCAACAACAAGGAGCTGCACAGCGAATTTATTGCGAGCCATGCGCCCGATGCGCCGAGCAGAGAGGAAGAGATTGCGGCGGTTGGTGTGGATGAGGTGATTGAAAAAGGGATGACGGTATTCTCAAGAAACAAGGACGGGAATCCTATCCTTTGGGACTACCAAATCAAAGGCTTCTTCAAGGATGCCTGCGGCGTGCTGCGGAAGGTGAAGGGCACGAAGAGCAGCAAAATCAAGGCTTACAAGAAGGAGATTGACGGGCTTATTTTTGTGCAGGAGCGGCAGATTCCGGTGCAGACGGCGGAGGAAATGGGGAGCTGCCAGCGTTCCTTGCGTGCCAACACGCCGCAGGGGGAGAGAGTGGGCCTTGCAAACAGCGAGGAGATTGCGGCAGGAGCTGTGCTGGAGTTTTCCATACTGGTGATGTCTGACGATTTGGTGCCGGCGGTGAAGGAGTGGCTGAGCTACGGCAAGCTGCGGGGGCTGGGACAATGGCGCAACAGCGGCAAGGGCAGATTCCTTTGTGAGATTTTGGGAGAACGGATGGCTGAGTTTTCCGACATTTTAGACTGAGCAAGGGCATGGCATGGCAAGACACAGCAAGGGCATAGCGAAGCCAAGAAATACATGGCGAAGGCATTGCGAAGGGAAACATTGAACAGCAAGGCAAAGGCATAGCAAAGCAACGAATGGTTATGCGAGGGCAAGGCCAGACACCGAAGCGCAAAGATCTGCGTCGCAAAGCAAAGGCATTGCAAAGATCCGCTTGGCGTGACAAGGCACAGCAAGGGCATAGCATGGCAGGGCGACGGACAGCAACGCAAAGGCATAGATGAGCTTAGCTTGGCCATGGCAAGGGCAAGGCAAGGAAGGGCACGGCATAGCAGGGCGAAGGCATCGCAGGGCATAGCATGGCAGTGTTCGGCAAGGGCAGAGCATAGAGAAACTATGCTTCGCAAGGGCAGAGGATACATACAAAGGAGCAGGAGAGAGGGCGGAGCAATGAGGAAAGAAGAAATCTGCAACATGGATTGCCTGCATTGCGTGCATCCGGACTGCATCAACGATGAGACATTGACGCGGCAGGCGAGATATTACCGGAGGCACAGGGACAGGCTTTTGGCTGAGAAGCGAGAGAAATACAGGAGGAAAAAGAATGAACTTGAAGGACTACCAGAGAGGAAGGAATGACGGGCTTGCATTAGCGTTAAAAATTGTGCAAGAAGGCGGCAGGGAGGCTCTGGAAGCGGAAATTAAAAACAGAGGTGTGACAGGTATTAGTGTAAACCTTACGCAGAAAGAACTGACATTGGAACTGGAGGCAATAAAGGAACTAACGGTGCGCACGATGCTTGCGCTTAGCCTTTCTGTACTACGGGACGAACATCATTATGGAAAGAAACAGCTACAGCAATTTATGGACAGATTCGGGGAAAAGACGGAATGCCTTGCTGACGGCTGGGTAACATGGGCTGATATTTGCACTTCTATCCAAGAGGAAACAGGTATTGAGATTGATTTCGGAGATATGTTTGACAAAAGCAAGGTGAGACAGGAGGGGAACTTATCATGAATTATAATGAGAGCAAGGAGACGGTGCTGCAGCTGCTGCCTACGGATGATGCAATTTTGCAATTAGCGGAGGAGTGTGTGGAATTATCCAAGGAGTTTCTGATATTTAACAATACGGAATGCAGAATGCCAACCGGTGTAATGCCAACCGGGGCGATTGAGGAGGCTGCGGACGTGGAGCTGGTGGCGGAAGTGCTGCTTGACAAGATGTATGCCGCGTATGATAAGCGGATTCTGCACAGCATGGTGGGATCTATACTGATTGTAGTGAAAGGGTTAGGGCTGATTCACATCAAAGAATCCTTACATGAGGTATGCCATGATCTGGCGAAGGCGGCACTCAAGCTGCGCCGCGCCAGAAGCGGGTATAACCCCACACTGATTACCGTGGAGGGGGCAAGGGAAATGCTTCTTTGTCATATCTCCATGGTAGTGGCTTTGGATACCATTTTATTTAATGGTGAGGCACGGGAGCAGATGGAGAAAATAAAGGAGCAGAAGCTGGAAAGATGGGCAATGCGGCTGAAAGGAGAGGTGGAGAATGGGAATGACCTACAGCAAGATTGAGAGAAGCTTTTGGGAGACGGACGAGGCAAGGGAGCTGACACCGGAGGAGAAATACTTCTGGATGTACTTGCAAACCAATGCGAACGTGAACACTCTGGGGTGCTATGCCTTCCGGATGCGAAAGGCTGTGGACGAGACAGGCTACAACAAGGACACGCTGGAGAAGCTGCTGGACATCATGATCCAGCGTGGCATGATTCTTTACGATGCGACAACGAGGGAGATTTTCCTTCTGCACTGGGGCAAGACGAATTGGAACCGCCAGACAGCAACCCTGCGCGCCATGAAAGCCGATTTGAAGGAGATTCGCTCCGAAATGATAAAATTCAAAATAAACACACAATTAGAAAAAAGCGGCATTTTTACGAAGGAAGGCGAAAATGATAAAGTTTCCGAAGAAAATGATAAAGCCGAAAATGCCGAGATTTCAGCAAAAACAGCGAACAAAGAGAACAATTCGGAACAAATGAGAACAATCGGGAACAATCAAGGCGGAGAAGGAGAAGGAGAAGGAGAAGGAGAAAAGAAAAAAGAAAAAGAAAAAATCCTCAAGAGCGATTCCGAAGCGTTTGCTGCCTTCTGGGAGGCATACCCGAACAAGAAAAACAAGGCTGTTGCCGTGAAGCGTTGGGACAGCCTGCGCGTGACGGCAGGGCTTTACGAGAAAATCATGGCAGGGCTTGCCAAGGCGAAGCACAGCATGGAGTGGGCGGAGAGAGGGGGAAAATACATCCCCTATCCCTCAACGTGGCTGAATGCGGAGGGCTGGGAGAATGAATACCGACCGCTTGCGCCGGAGCAGCCAACGCCGCCGCCCACAACGCCCGGCAATGATGCCCTTGCAAGCCGCAGGGAGCTGGCCGGCGGCTAAGGGGAAGGAGCGTGAAGCAGGATGGACGCGTTCAAGGATTTACACAGCGAGGAGACGGAGCGCGCGGCTTTGGGGTGCATGTTTCTGGACGGGAGCGCGGCGGCACTGGGGAAAACGATGCTGTTGGCGGAGGACTTCTACACGCCGATGTATCGGGTGATTTTCGAAGCGATGCAGGGGGTAGAGGAGATCGACGCGGTGACGGTGATGAACGAGCTGGCGCGCAGGGGCGAGGCTGAGAGGATCGGGATTGACCGGATTGCGGGGATTGCGCTCGGGATATCCACGAGCGTTTACCTACGCAGTTACATAGACGACCTAAAGCGGCTTGCTTACCTGCGGCGGGTGGTGCGGACGGCGCAGGAGATGGCGCAGGCGGCATACAGGCAGGACATTGGTGGCATTGACCGGAGCATGGCAGCCATGCGCGGGGACGGCTGGGGCAGCGCGGAGATTGTGACGCTGGCGGATGCCACGGAAAAGCACATTCGCGAGCTTACGGCACTACGGGAAAGCGGCAAGAAAATCGTTGGACTGCCGACGGGCTTCACTGACCTTGACCTGATGCTTGGGGGACTGCGGAACGGGGATTTCTGCATTCTGGCGGCAAGACCGAGCATGGGCAAGAGTGCGCTTGCCTTGGACATTGCGAAAAACGCGCAGAAAAGCATGACGGAGGAGGCGGACAGGGTGGTTTTCTTCTCACTGGAAATGCCGGACAAGAGCCTCGGAAACCGCGGCTACACATCGGAATTTCTGATTGACAACGACCGCTTTGCGGTGGGGGCAAATGATGCGGCATGGCAGGAGACGCTGCGAGGGGTGGCGGAAAACCGCGCGGACTACGAAAGCGGCGCAGGGCGGATGATCATCCGAGACGAGACGGGGCAGACGGTGGAAAAAATGAGCGCGTTTCTGCACGGCTTACAGGGGCAGGGAATCCGCCCGCGGTTCATCGTGGTAGATTACCTGCAGCTCATCGTGAGCAAGGGGCAGGACAGGGTGCGCGAGGTTGGGAACATCAGCCGCGGCTTAAAGCAGATGGCGCGGGACTGGGACTGTCCGGTTCTGGCACTTTCCCAGCTGAGCCGAGGACCGGAAGGGCGCGCCGATCACCGACCGATGCTTTCCGACCTACGGGACAGCGGCGACATTGAGCAGGATGCGGATGTGATTCTGTTCCTCTACCGTGACGAATATTATTTCCCGGACACGGAGAAGAAAAACTGCGCAGAGCTGAACATTGCGAAGCAGCGAAACGGCCCGACAGGCACGATTGCGCTGACATGGATGCCGAGAAGCACGACCTTCCGCAGCGCGGCAGGCTTCCGGGAGACGAAGGAAGCACCGCCAAAGGAATGGGTACAGGAACATCTTTGATTTCAAGGCGGACGAGGTGATAACATGAAAAACGAGAAGCAGGAAAGCCCGGCGGCAGAGATTCTCTGGCTGCGAGGGCTTCGCGCCTTTGTGGCGGAAAACAGCACAGAGCGGCTTTTGGCGGAGGCGGATGCCCTAGATGCGGCACGCGCGGAGGCGGAGGCGGACAAGCAGGCGCTTTTCCTGCGAACGCTTGCGCTAATCGAAAAAGGGGAGAAGGCGGACTTTTACAGCCGGGTGCTGCAATATGCGGAGCTGAAGGAGAGAGAGGAGAAGGGCGGCGCAGAGAAGGCAATCCGCAGGCATTGGGGGGAGCTGCAGCAGATGGAAAGAGGGATTGCAGAAAACTACAAAAGGCTGAGGGAGGGGTGCAGGTGACGAGCAAGAAAGAGATGGCGCGGCTGATTGCGCAGATGGCAGACACACCGGAGACAACGCAGTGGCTGCGGGAGCGGAACGAGGCAATGCGCAGGAGCCTGCGGGACATTTCACTTTCTGCGGTGCAATATGACGCAGTGAGCGGAAGGAGCGGACACGGGGACAGCACAGCCGAGAAGGTTTTGAAGCGAGCGGAGACAGAGGAGCGGATCCGCACCAACGAAAGAGCGATTCGAGACAGGCTGCGCCTACATTCTGACTTAAGCCTTGTGATGGCGGAGGCACTGACGGCGGAGGAGCGGACGATCATCTGGGGGAAGCATGCGGAGCATCTGGCATGGGAGCGGGTGGCGAGGAAGGCGAGACTTTCCAGAACTGCCTGCTTTCGGAAGGAGGCGGAGGGGATGGAGAAGCTTTGCAGGGCTTGGGATGAGAAGGAAAAAGAAAAAAGCAAGGACACCTGAGGTGTCCTTGCTTTTTTGGTGGTGGGGCGGCGGGTGCCGCCCCGATGGGATGTTATGCGTAAATGGTGCCGATGTTTTTAAATCTCCAGATTGCCGTTGCTAAATCCTGCGGGCATCTGATCCAATAGGGCGGGATATAGCTTGTTTTTGCCGTTCCTGCAAATTCTGTTAATGTCCATTCGTTTCCCTGGTAGTGTGTGATGTGGATTTCTTTTTCTTCGTTTTTTGCGATTGCGTGACCGCTATATTTTTCTTTGTTATTTAAAACCATTTCAGCGGTCGGGAGCAGTGCAGCGGAAACCTCTTGGAAAATCCCATATTCATATTCTACGAATACAAACGTATTGGCACCGGCAAGGATTTCTCCCGTTCTTTCGTCTCTGTCGATTTCATCGTATTTTTTGGCGATTGCTTCGACTTCGCTCTTGCGAATCATGGGGTTTTTGATTCTGATGTTTACTGCTGTATCATACAGGGAATCTCTCACCTTTACGGAAATGTCGTTTCTGTTGAAACCGTTTTTCTTTAATTCTTTTCTGATTGTGTTTCCAAGTTCTCTGTTTGTCATTTTGATTTCCTCCTTTGGGTTTGCTGTTCTCTTAACTTCTTGACTTAATTTTACATCAAATTTAATGTAATGTAAATTGGCAATTACACTAAATTTAGTGTAGTATTTTTGTGTAGATTTTACACTAAATTTGATGCGGCATTATATTGACAGATACATGAAAAATAATGTAAAATTAAAAGAAAGAAGGTGATGCGAAATGTTAGTATACAAAGGTGATATTTTAGAATGGCTGAAAAAGGAGGGGTATAATACCTCCAGAATCCGAAAGGAAAAGCTACTGAGCGAGAGTGCGCTACAGTATATTAGAGAAGGGAAGCCGATAGGGTCGAAGCCTCTGGATGATTTGTGCAGGCTATTGGACTGCCAGCCGGGGGATATACTGGAATATGTGAAGGATTGAAGGGAGTGTATGGAATGAGCGAAAGAGAAATGGCGGCAAGCTTACTGGAAAGAGTTCCTGATTACAAGATGGGCTATGTATTGGCATATTTGCAAGGGATAACAGCGGACGAGGCTGCGGATGATGCTTTTTGCGAAAGGATGTACGAAAGCTATCGGAATGACCCCGATCCGGAGAAAGACGTTACCTATTCTTTAGAGGAGTGCAAAAAGGAATGGGGGCTTGATTGATGTACAGAATCATCATCAAAAAGAGGGCGAAGAAATTCATTGACAAGCTGCCCAAGCAGGAGAAGCTCCGCCTTGTAACAGCCATTGAAGAATTACCGAACGGCAGCGACATCAAGAAAATGAAAGGGCATGACGACCTGATGCGGCTGCGTGTGGGTGATTATCGTGTAGTTTATACGGTAGACAACGGAGAATTGATTGTACTGGTAATTGATGCAGGAAACAGGGGAGAAATTTACAACAGATATTGAACGGAAAGCGCTGCGAAAGTGCAGCATTGAAAGGGGAAACGCTGCGGAAATGCAGCGTTTTTTTTATTTGGTGCATTTATGCGTGGAAATAAACCCCCAGTTTTACTGGGGGAAGATAAAAA
>OGWR01000337.1_pt1 | contig 43270 bp, 35 predicted proteins | sample 1576061 | NCBI WGS metagenome assembly OGWR01 (sample SAMEA3541511, study PRJEB24748) | human gut metagenome | biome: human gut; feature: human-associated habitat; material: faeces | place: China | collected 2012 | reverse complement strand
GTTTTTATTATACTTTGATTGTTTTTTATGTGTCAAGTTTTATTATACAGGATTAATATATATATTATGATTACCTTTGACATTCTGGTCAAATAAAATTCCTTTTTTGCCATTTGAATAAAAAACTGAAATACTATTATCTGTTTCACCATATTGAGTCTGTTTAAAACCGGCAGGCAACTGTGAAATATAATATTTTTCTTCAATAGAAGTCGGATAACCATCGTCCGTTCCACTTTCGATTGTTACAACACTGTGATTCGAAAAGATTTTTATTATAAAATCATATACTGCATTACGAACCGCTTCGACACTTAACGCAGAGGCAGAAAGTACGATCATTGCAACAATAATACACGCAGCTCTGCGAGTTGCCGTACTTATAAGCTTAAAATATGGTCTGCTTTGCCGTTTAATAAGCTTCTTCATTTTCTTATTATGCTTATCACTGAATTCGTGTTCATCATTTAATAAGATTGCTTCCATATCGGCATTATATTCTTCGTCAAATACATCTTTTAAAGCTTGTATAAACAATGTGTTTTCGTTCATATTTCTCCCTCCTTTAAAATTATCTTTTTCAGATTATTCTTTGCCGTCCAATATCGCTGCTTGGCTGCTGCATAACTGATTTCAAATGAATCTGCAATTTCTTTATAGTCCATTCCCTGGACACATACAAGATAGAGTATATCTCTATCAGTTTTATTTAATTTCCTTATGAAATCAGACCATTTTTCCTTATCAAATTCCGAATATTTATCGTCGTTAAAATAAATATCATCTTCGTATGGCAAATTCAATGTATTTTTTTCTTCTTTTGCAAGAATGTTAAAAGCTCTGTTCCTAACACTAATAACAATATATTTATGCTGTTCGTAAGAAACTAAATTGTTAACTTTTTTGAAATTCTTCGCAACAGAAAAAAAGACTTCTGAAACACATTCTTCCGCAAGACTTTCGTTTTTTAGTATCTTATAAGCAATTATGTACGCTTTATTCCTACAATCTCTATACAGTACCTCAAAATCTGATACATCGTCATCATCAACTAATACCATATAAATCGGCAACATTTTGTCACTTCCTATCAATAAGTCAAAAGATTTATTATTTCAAAATTAAGTATATCACATTTAGATTCAATTTTCAACATAGTTATCATCATATTAACGATTGTACCCTTATCTTAATATGCGCAAAAACTCAGACAAGTGGATTTTAGACAAGGAAATATATTCTTATCGCATAAATAAAAATCATGAGGTGGCGTTTTACCACCTCATAACTTTGTGTAAATGCTAAAGCTAAAAGTCATAAAAGTTCTGACTATTGTGTAATCATACAGACTTGAGAAAATTTTTTCAAATAAGGTTGTTAAGTCATCAGTTACTTCCCCTATACAAGTATAGGAAAACTCGACAAATTATCAATTTCAATTTTGTGCAACCATACAAAATTTATAAAACCCAAATAAAAAAATCCTGTACTTTTTCAAATTTGTTGCCAGTAATAATAAGAGATCAATTGAAGTGATTTGCGATAGTCTCCGTGTCACACAGACATACCTTTAATATAACATACTAAGTAATATTAATATAGCAAAAGAAAAAATGTATATTACCAACAAAGTGGAAAGACAGATAAAATAATGACCGTGACAGTAGTGACAGTAAAAATGGTAGCGGAGTTACTGTCAACGGAGCGCATAAGCAATACCTCGCAAACCCTTGAAAATGCTTGGTTTACGGTGCTGACAGCAGGTGTGACAGTAACTGAAAACGGGCAAAGTTACTGTCAACCAAAATCGGCAAACGTAAGCCGATTTGCGGGCTTGGATTTTTTGTCGGGTAAGTTTAGCAAAAGCATTTCAAAAGCCAACACAAGCAATTTGTGAGCCGCTGTGGGCGATATGTGGGAGAGATTTTAATTCTGATAATAAAAAGGCAGTTGTCAATCTGCACAAATACCGGATATGCAGCAGTTAAAGCAAAGTTAAATATTTCATTGCAAGTTAAAGTTTCGGGGTCACAGCCCCCTAAACGTTCACAGCGGACGAGCAAAGCTCGCCGCAAAAGTGCCGAAAATACGCAGTTTCAGCAAAATGATTGTGCATAATTTTTATGGGGTCATAAATTTGAGCTTTGAATGATTGAGGGGTCGTAAGTGCAAAAAACTGCGTGAAATCGGCATAATTGCGGGCGTTGTTGATGATGTCAAACGAAATTTTAAGAAAGGAATGATTAAAAATGATCAGTTTAAAAATCAGAGAAAAAGAAACTGAAAAGACAGTAAGGAGGGCGATAAAAATATGCCAAGACAAAGAGAAATCCCGAAAATCAATTCAGTCACTGTTATCTATAATGGCGACGGAAAGACATTTGATACCTTCATGGAGTCCATGATTAACGACTATTTGAATTCAGATAGTATGTCCAAATGCTCCGACTCCGATTTTATTGAAAAGGTAGAACTTGTTGATAAAACAGCGTGATCGCTGGACTTTAAGGGTGGCTTGTGGTAGTGTCAATCTGAACGAAGTTCAGATAGGTAACGCAGACACACCATAGCGTGCCTGCCGAATTTAAAGGAGGTCGATAAAATGAGAGCGTGGCTATACTACAGATTATCTCGTGACGAAGATGAGGAAATGAACAGTCTGCAAAATCAACGACAGATTTTAGTTGATTACGCTGAGCAGAATGGTTACGAAATCGTCGGAGAGAGCTTTGATGACAATGTTTCAGGAATGACGTTTAACAGAAAAGGCTTAGGAGAACTTGAAATTGCTGTTGACGAAGGTAAAATTGATGTAGTTCTGGTCAAGGATCTATCAAGACTTGGCAGACACCGTACTCAAACGGAACTGTTCATAGATCACTTGCGACAGAACAATGTCAAGGTCTATTCTGTGACTGAGGGCATTGATTCCAGTAACGAGAATGACGATTTGATGATTGGATTCAAGCAGATCTTCAACGATTTTTATGCTAAGGACATCAGCAAAAAAGTAAAAGCAGGTGTACGTCAAAAGCAGAAAGGAAAAGGTCTGATAGAGTCCTTACCCCTCGGTTACAAGCGTGACCGAAACACAAATACTGTTTTGGTAGACGATGAAACAGCTTGGATAGTGCAGGAAGTATTCAAGCTATACGTTGACGGCTACGGCTTGACCACAATCGCAAAGAAGATGAACGAACGTGGAATAAAATCACCAGAATACTATCAGCGCAGAAAGCTAGCAGATTGGAAACCCGACATCTCTAAAAAATACTTGTGGGTACAAACAGCAGTCAAACGCATTCTCACAAATGAATTATACATTGGCACAATGGTTAATCATAAGACAGTAACTTCAAAAATATACAAAACCAAAACTTTCATTCCGCCCGAAGAACAGTATCGCCATGAGAATTTCTGCGAACCAATAATTGATGAAACAACTTGGAAACAGGCACAGTTTTTACTGGAACAGCGTTCACAGATTAATCCACGTTCGCAAAATGGCAGGAATCTTCATCGCTATTCCGGATTAATAAAATGCTCCGACTGCGGGGCTTGCTTTGTAGCTCGCACAAGAAAATGGAAAGGCAAAGAGTACGTTGAATACACTTGCAACAGCGCACACCGCTACGGCAAGCAATACTGTACTCCGCACACAGTCCGTGAAAATCAGCTTGACGCTTTGATCGAAGATGAAGTCCGAGGACTTCGTGAAACGATACTTGCCGAAAGCGAACGCTACAACAAGATTGTCAAGGATTGGGTAAAGAAAAAGCCGCTGTATGAACGTCAGATACAGCAGCTCAACGATAAGATATTATCACTCCGACAGCAGATCGAAGATTTGATTATAGAGCGAATCGGCGACAGAGAACACGCACAAGTTTACAACAATATGATTACTAAGCGTGAAGAAGAAATATCCGCTATTGAAAAACGGATAACCGACTTGAGGGAATATGACAAAATCTGCAAACAGAGAAAAGAACAGCTTAAAAACACAACACAGATACTTGATGAAATCCTGTCCGAGGGTACGATTTCGGATATCAATCTAAGAATGTTAGTCAAGCGAATTTTCATTCATCAAAATGAAGATAAAAGTCTTGATATCAGATTCGAGATGAACGGAGAGTTTAATGGAACTGTCAGCGTGTTTATTGAGCCAACAGAAGAATTAGAAAGTGCATAGAAATTAAAACGAAATCCGCAGTATCGCCTGCGGATTTGTTCGTTACATATATGAATATATTAACCGACAGACGCATTAGCTATGGTAGTGCGTTTTAGCATAATATCAATTAAAAATTGTTCTTAGAGCCAGCGTGTCTGCCCATTTATTTTTACTGGAGCAAAAGAAAAAAGCCCGATAAAATCGAGCTTTTCGTGGTGCGGATGACGGGACTTGAACCCACATGACCTTGCGATCACTAGCACCTGAAGCTAGCGCGTCTGCCAATTCCGCCACATCCGCATATTTAACGTTGCTCAATGCAACATATATATTATATCATATTACACGTACTTTGTCAATACTTTTTCGCAGTTTTTTCGATAAAAACGCCAAAAAATAAAGCCTGACTAAAAAGTCAGGCTGATTTTTATATCGGAATCATCACCCGTTTTTAAACTGCTCACTAAGAGCCTGATCACTCATGCCGAAAGTCACAAGCTTGCTGAAATACTTGTTCTTCATAAGCGCCTTGATAAGTATTACACCAACTATCGTTACGCATACAAATTCGCCTAAGGCTACCCAGCCCATGTTCACAAGAAGCGGCGTCTTGAAGACATACGTCAGTTCAAAGCCAACTATCACCGCATTTGATATCACCGGGAAAAGCGACGCAACTACAAGATTTACCTTGTTTCTCAGCAGATAGATAAGAACCGCTGCCACAACTGTTGCAAGCGTTCCAAATACTACGTCCACCATTCCGAGCGTACTGAATAGATTGACTATCAAACAACCTATAGAAAGCGAAATGATGTAATCCTTGTTGAAATAACAAAGTAGCATCAAAACCTCTGACACACGGAACTGTACCTGTCCGTATGCAAGCGAGCTGCAAAGCATCGTTGCCACAACGTATATCGCTGCAATAAGTCCCATGTTTGTTAAACGACGTGCACTGAAAATTTCCATAAAAAAATCTCCTTGTTTTTATTTGTGAGTGGTTGATCTAGGTTACACTCTATTTAATTGGAAAATAAAATAACATAAAAAGGCTGCCGCCGAAACGACAGCCCGTTTATTTACGTTAATTTAGCTATTGATTAAGCCTTGCCAACAGAACCGAAGAGTTCCATCTTCTCCTTAACCTTAGCCTTGATAGCCTCGAAGCCAGGGTTGAGAAGCTTTCTTGGGTCAAAGCCCTTGCCCTGAAGATCCTTGCCCTCTTCAATGTACTTTCTTGTAGCCTCCTGGAATGAAAGCTGGCACTCTGTGTTTACGTTGATCTTTGCAACGCCAAGTGAGATTGCCTTCTTGATCATGTCATCAGGAATACCTGTACCGCCGTGAAGTACCAGTGGCATATCGCCAACCTTTTCCTTGATAGCAGCAAGTGTCTCGAATGAAAGACCTGGCCAGTTTGCTGGATACTTACCGTGAATGTTACCGATACCAGCTGCGAGCATTGTAACGCCGAGATCAGCGATTGTCTTGCACTCGTCTGGATCTGCGCACTCACCCATACCTACAACGCCGTCCTCTTCGCCGCCGATAGAACCAACTTCACACTCAATTGAAAGACCAAGCTGATCTGCAACGTGAACGAGTTCAGTTGACTTAGCAAGGTTCTCATCAAATGGATAATGTGAACCGTCGAACATGATAGATGAGAAGCCAGCCTTTACGCACTTGTAGCAGCCCTCATATGTTCCGTGGTCAAGGTGAAGTGCTACTGGTACTGTGATACCGAGCTCTTCGTCCATTGCCTTAACCATAGCAGCAACTGTCTTAAAGCCTGTCATGTACTTGCCTGCGCCCTCAGACACACCAAGAATTACAGGTGACTGCAGTTCCTGAGCAGTGAGAAGGATAGCCTTTGTCCACTCAAGGTTGTTAATATTGAACTGACCTACAGCATACTTGCCTGCAAGTGCCTTTGTCATCATTTCTTTAGCTGAAACTAACATTTTTTAACGACCTCCGTTATTTTAAATTTTCCTTTATTATTATACAACATTACTCCGACAATTGCAATAGCGTGACATTAATTTAACAATTATGTAACATTTAAACCTCGTACATCTCGATGACCTTCTGAGCCACCTCGATCTTTGTGCATCTCTTATCCATAGCCTGCTTTTCAAGATATTTATGAGCCTGCTGTTCTGTAAAGCCAAGATACTGCATAAGTGAGCACTTTGCTCTGTTTATCGTTCTTATCTCTTCAAGCTTTTTGTGCAGTTTCAGGTTCTCAGACCTTATGCCCAGCATTCTTTTTCTTGCGGCACTGACAAATTTCATTGAACGGTAAAAATACTGTCTGCCTAATGGCTTTGGTATCACCATTACGCCGAAATCTTCCAGTTTATCAGCAAGGATATCCGCATTTTCCGACTTTGCGATAGCCACACAGCTTGCGTCAGTTGAGGTGCAGACTATCTCCGCAAGCTCGTTGCCATATTCGTCTGACAATGGACAGTTTATCACGACACAGTCATAACTGCCTGACCCTACCGCACGCCTTGTTTCAAGACCCGTTGCGGCTATAGAAGTCTTGCAGGTGGGAAAGGTTTCTTTTAACAGACTCACAAGCATAGCTGTTGCCTTGTCATTGCTTGAAGCCACAAGTATCCTGTCCATTTCCCCACCTCCTTTTTTTAGCTTTCTCTGACATTACAGATGATAAAAATATCTGGCTGTTTCAAACTGCTCCTTATCGGCAGCTCTCTCATATTCTATGATAAGCTCCTTTTCTATTGCGATAAAACGCTCCAACATATGCTCAGGAAGCCTATCCGCAAGAAACTCGCTCTTTTCAGCACGTTCCACTGCCTCTTTCAAAGACTGCGGAAGTGTTTCAAGCTTTGCAAGCTCGCTTTCATCTGCCGAGCCTATATTGAAATTAAAAGGTTTTGGAAGTTCTTCCTTATTTATAACGCCGTCTATGCAGGCATAAATAAGCAGACCCATAGCAAAGTAAGGATTACAGGTGTTGTCTGCTGAACGGAGTATTATACCATTCTCATCTGTATCAGCAAGCGGTGCACGAAGAAGCTGTGCATAATTTTCATGTGACCATGAAATGTACTTAGGCGCAAGCAGACTGCCAAAACGTTTGTATGAATTTGTAGTGGTGTTTAGAAACAGCGTCATGTCGCCAACGTTTTTCAGTATTCCTGCTATCATGCGCTCAGCCTCTTTGGAAAGTCCGCCAAGCTGAGGTTTGAAAACATTTTCCGTGCCTTTCATGCACATGAGCATTATATGCAGACCAGATCCGCAGTTGTCAACGATAGGCTTTGGCATGAAAGTTGCATAAAGTCCATTTCTGTCAGCAACGGATTTTACAACGTTCTTGAATGTCACAAGATTATCGGCGGCTTTCAGTGCGTTTGAATACTGAAAATCTATCTCGTTCTGACCCGGACCGGTTTCATGTCTTGAGCTTTCTGGAAAAATATCCATTTGCTCAAGTGTCAGGCAGATATCACGTCTGAGGTTTTCTCCCCTGTCAACAGGCGCAGCGTCACAATAGCCTGCGTAGTCGTGAGGACGCTTTGTAGGCATATCAGTATCGTCCTTTTCAAAGCAGTAAAACTCGCATGAAGTACCTATCTGGAAGTTATATCCCTTACCCTTCGCATATGCGATAGCAGTTTTGAGGAAAAACCTGCCATCCCCCTCGAAAGCCGTTCCGTCAGGATATTTCAGGTGGCAGAAAAATCTTACTACCCTGCCATGCTGCGGTCGCCATGGAAGAAGCGCCAGCGTATCAGGGTCAGGGAAAAGTCTAAGGTCTGAAGCAGTCACATTCAAAAAGCCACCGAGCTTTGAAGCGTCAAAGATAAGTCCCTCTCTGAATATTTTCGGCAGCTCGCCTGCTATAACAGAGATAGTCTTTAACGAACCGAATATATCGCAGAACATGAGCTTTACGAACTTTACGTCGTTTTCTTCAACGAACTGCAAAACCTCTTTCTCTGTGTATTTCATAATAAATCCTCCGTAATGATACTGTTCAGAAAAGTTTTCCGTTCCTTACTTATAATTATATCTGAACAGCCAATTCTGTAAAACCGAGCAGTTATAAAGATTTTGTTACTTTATTTTTACCTTGCGTTATTTGTCGATATCCTCCAGCCAAAGCTTAGCCACAGCGTCAGACGGCATTCTCCAATCCCCTCTCGGTGACAGGGTAACAGAACCGATCTTTGCGCCGTCAGGCAGGCAGGAGCGCTTGAACTGCTGTGAGAAAAATCTGCGATAGAATGTTTTGAGCCACTTGTCTATGACCTCGTCAGGATAATCCCCCTCAAAGGCATATTTCGCAAGCCTTTTCACCTTTGACGGCTCAAAGCCCCAGCGTATGCCATAGTAAAGGAAGAAGTCATGAAGCTCATATGGACCGACAAGGTCTTCTGTTTTCTGTGTCATCTCAGTGCCACTCTCGTCGGTAGGAAGAAGCTCAGGAGAAACAGGAGTGTCCAAAATATCGTACAGTACATCTCTCAATGTATCAGAAGTACAGGTATCGCCGTAATACTGAACGATATGCCTTACCAGGGTCTTAGGGATAGAAGCGTTCACACCGTACATGGACATATGATCACCGTTGTAGGTCGCCCAGCCGAGAGCAAGCTCGCTCAGGTCGCCTGTGCCGACCACCATTCCGCTCACCTGATTTGCGATATTCATAAGCACCTTTGTGCGCTCTCTCGCCTGACCGTTCTCGAACACAACGCTGTGATCGTTATAATCGTGACCGATATCTTCAAAGTGCTGTAAAACTGCTTTTGAGATATCCACCTCTCTGAACGTTACCCCCAAAGCGTCGCAAAGTATCTCCGCATTGGAGCGTGTGCGCTTTGTTGTGCCAAAGCATGGCATCGTCACCGCAACGATATCAGTATGAGGACGTTTCAGCAAGTCCATTGCCATTACACATACAAGCAGTGCAAGCGTAGAATCAAGTCCCCCTGAAATGCCAATGACCACAGTTTTGGAATGTGTGTGTGCGATACGCTTCATAAGCCCATGGGATTGCATTTGCAAAATAAGGTGACAGCGCTCGTTTCTCTCCGCCTGATTTGACGGGATAAAAGGCGTTTTTGCAAATTTTCTTGTCAAAGCTGTTTCGCCCATTTCAAGGCTGAATCTTTCTCGAGAAATGTTTTCCATATCCAAGAAACCGCTGTCCTTGGAAGAATAGTCCCACTCTGCGCTTGCAGGATAGGTAGAAATTTTTCTTCGCTCAAACGCAAGCTTTTTAAAATCTATTTCCGATATGGTAATGCCGTTTTCAAAAAGCCTGCTCTCTGCAAGTATAGAGCCGTTTTCCGCAATGATATTGTGACCTGAAAAGACCATATCCTGCGTTGACTCACCGTCACCTGCAGAACAATAGATATACCCTGCCACAAGCCTTGCAGATTGGTTTGAAACAAGCTGTCTGCGATATGAGTCTTTACCGATAACTTCATCGCTTGCAGACAGATTGCATATAAGGGTAGCCCCAGCCTTAGCAAGATAATTTGAAACAGGGTCAGCCACCCACAGATCCTCGCAAAGCTCAAAGCCCACCACAAGCTCAGGTATCTCTTCACATACGAAAACGGTCTGTTCCATAGGCGGTATAAATTCAAGCTGTCCGTACTCTCTCAGATCAATGGCAGCACATTCGCCTCTGTATGGTGCAAAATGTCTTGCCTCATAAAATTCGTTATAGTTCGGCAGATGCGTTTTAGGTACAAAGGCACGCACTTCGCCGTCTTGTATAACAGCCGCACAGTTATAAAGCTTGCCGTTTGCTCTCACAGGCACGCCCACAGCCACAAGCATATCGCTGTCAGTGGTAGTCTTTGCTATCTTTACAACACCCTCCATTGCCTTATCAAGCAAAGCGTTCTGAAAGAACAAGTCCTGACAGGTATAGCCTGTTATACAAAGTTCAGGGAACACAGCGACCTTTACGCCCTCTTCCCTGCACTTTTCAAGCTGACTGATTATTTTATCCACATTGAAGTCAACGTCTGCCACCTGTATCTCAGAGGTGCAGGCGGCGACCTTTATAAAACCGTCTTTCATAAAAATAAGCTCCTTACAAGAAATTATCATTGTTATCATTATACCATTTTTTATAGGTATAAGTCAATGATTTTTACAGTATAGCAAAACTATTTTAGAACGATACTAGACAATCGGCCACTAATGTGTTAAAATTGAGATATCACATCAAGGGGGGAACGCCATATGAACAAGCTGTGGGATAAGTTTCTTTTAGGCCTTAGCTGCTGTGCATTCATGCTTGCAGAGGGAACAGATCCGTCAAACATCACCACATTGCTATTGGCTGTCATATGCTCCGCTATCTTTCAAATAAAACCAAGCTCTTCCGTTGCATACCTTTCAGTTATTGCGTACAGCTCACTTTGCATTTTCAGTAAAGAAGCTTTGATACTCGCCCCTTTGGTGCTTTATGATGCTTTCTGTACAAAATTTTACCCTGCTATGGTCTTAACATTCATAGGCGTACTTGCAAATATATTCACTCTGGGAAAAGACATCTTCCCGCTTGTCGCTCTTTTTTTGGTAAGCTTCACAATTTCAAGCCGCAGCGTTCTGAACGAAAAGCTGACAAAGATGCTCATAAATACTCGTGACAATTCAAAAGAACTTACCACCCAGCTTGTAGAAAAAAACAAAGCCATGCAGAGAAATCAAGACTACGAGATATATCTTGCAACGCTGAAGGAGCGTAACCGCATTGCAAGGGAGATACACGATAACGTGGGACATATGCTCACAAGGTCAATTTTACAGCTTGGTGCGCTCTCGGTCATAAACAAAGATGAAACTGTCGGTGAAGCCATCAATGACCTGAGCGGCACGCTGAACACTGCCATGACGAGCATACGAAGCAGTGTTCATGATCTTCATGACGATTCTATCGCACTAAAGCCTGCTGTTGAAGACTGCATAAGACCTCTGAAAGACAGATTTGCAGTAAGCTGTGATTATGACTTTTCCGAAAGAATGTCACGAGATGTGAAGCTTTGCTTTATTGGCGTTATAAAAGAAGCACTTTCCAATACTGCAAAGCACAGCGACGGCGACAGCATAAAAATAATCATTCGTGAACACCCTGCTCTTTATCAGCTTAGTATCGCAGACAACGGAAGCTGTCCCGAAAAGATAGACGAAAGCGGAATGGGGCTTGCCAATATGCGTGAGCGTGCGGCTTCTTTAAACGGAAACATAAACATCACATCGGGCAGCAAGGGATTCCGCATTTTTCTGTCTGTGCCGAAACAAAACCTGACTGAACGGAGGTCTTGACATGAACATTGTTATAATAGATGATGACAAGCTTGTGGCGGTGTCGCTGAAAACCATTCTTGAAAGCACAGGCAGTGTGAAAGTTCTTGCCATGGGAAGCTGTGGAGAGGAAGCCATAGAGCTTTATTCTCTTTTCAAGCCTGATGTTCTGCTTATGGATATCCGCATGAATGGCATGAGTGGCATTGAAGCCGGCGAAAAGATCCTTGCTGGATACCCTGACGCAAGGATACTTTATCTTACCACATTTTCTGATGATGAATACATTATAAAGGCTGTGCTTATGGGAGCAAAGGGATATATTTTAAAGCAGGATTTTGAAAGCATATGCCCTGCCCTTGAAACCGTTATGAATGGGCAGACAGTTTTCGGCTCAGATGTTGCAAGCAAGCTTCCTGAGCTTCTTACCAATCACAGCAGTTTTGATTTTGACCACTACGGCATAGTCGAAAAAGAGCAGGAGATAATCGAACAGGTGGCAAAAGGACTTAGCAACAAGGAGATAGCCTCACTGCTTTATCTCAGTGAGGGCACAGTGCGAAATTACATCAGCACTATCCTAGAAAAGCTCTCCCTCCGTGACCGCACACAGCTTGCTATTTTCTACTACACCAACATACAATAGCACTACAATTTCATAAAAAGTAAAGAGGAGACGGCATGACCGCTCCTCTTTTTGTTATTATTACATTTTAGCTCTTTCCTTAGCTCTCTGTGAGTTGCTCAGAATACGCTTTCTTATTCTTATGCTCTTTGGTGTTACTTCAAGAAGCTCATCATCAGCGAGAAACTCAAGTGAATCCTCAAGGCTGAGATTTCTTGGCGGAACAAGTCTGAGCGCGTCATCAGAACCGCTTGCACGGGTGTTTGTAAGGTGCTTCTTCTTGCAGACATTTACAACAAGGTCTTCCTGCTTCGGTGAAGCGCCAACTATCATTCCCTCATATACAGGTGTGCCTGCTGTGATGAACAGCTCGCCTCTCTCCTGTGCGTTGTAAAGACCGTATGTTACAGCCTCGCCTGTTTCAAACGCAACAAGTGAGCCTGTTGCTCTCTTTGGTATCTCGCCCTTATATGGCTCGTAGTCATGGAATACAGAGCTCATGATACCCTCACCCTTTGTGTCTGTAAGGAACTCGCTCTTGTATCCGAAAAGTCCTCTTGCAGGGATAAGAAATTCAAGTCTCATTCTGCTTCCAACAGGTGCCATTTCCTGAAGCTCGCCCTTTCTTGCACCTATCTTCTCCATAACAGAACCTACGCAGTTCTCAGGAACGTCAATAACAAGTCTTTCGATAGGTTCGCAAAGCTTGCCCTCTATCTCCTTGAACAGAACGTGCGGTGTTGAAACGCCAAGCTCATAGCCCTCACGACGCATATTCTCGATAAGGATAGAAAGGTGCATTTCGCCACGTCCTGCGACCTTGAAAGCGTCAGTGCTGTCTGTTTCAGAAACTCTCAGTGAAACGTCCTTAAGAAGCTCCTTGAAAAGTCTGTCTCTCAGGTGACGGCTCGTTACGAACTTGCCCTCTCTGCCTGCGAATGGTGAATTATTTACAGAGAATGTCATTTCAACTGTAGGCTCGGATATCTTTACAAAAGGTACAGCCTCAAAGTTGCCGAAGTCGCAGATAGTGTCACCGATAGTGATGTTCTCGATACCGCTTATACAAACGATATCGCCAGCCTTTGCACTCTGGCATGGGACTCTGTTAAGTCCCTCTATCTGATACATTGTAACTATCTTGCCACGATATTCCTTCTTAGTCTGATGATAATCGCCGATCGTAACGTCCTGATTAACTTTCATTTCGCCACGCTCGATACGGCCGATAGCTATTCTTCCTACATACTCGTTGTAGTCGATAGCGGAAACAAGATACTGCATTGGACCCTCAGTATCTACCTCAGGTGCAGGGATATAGCTGAGTATCTCGTCAAAGAGAGGTATCATATCCTTGCCCTCTTCATCAGGTGAGTGAGTAGCTGTACCTGCTCTGCCTGAGCAATAAAGGATAGGGCTGTCAAGCTGCTCGTCAGTAGCATCAAGATCCATGAGAAGCTCGAGAACTTCGTCGCCTACCTCGTTAAGACGAGCGTCAGGTCTGTCTATCTTATTGATAACGATGATTATTTTATGACCAAGCTCAAGTGCTTTCTGAAGAACGAATCTTGTCTGAGGCATTGGACCCTCGGCTGCGTCCACAAGCAGTATAACACCGTTTACCATTTTAAGAACACGCTCTACCTCACCACCGAAATCAGCATGGCCTGGGGTGTCGATAACGTTTATCTTAACGTCCTTATACTTGATAGAAGTATTCTTTGCAAGGATAGTGATTCCTCTCTCACGCTCGATATCGTTTGAATCCATGACTCTTTCTTCTACAGCCTGATTTTCTCTGAAAGTACCGCTCTGCTTGAGCATCTGGTCTACAAGGGTAGTCTTACCGTGGTCAACGTGGGCAATAATAGCAACATTTCTTAAATCTTCTCTAATCATACATACTCCTCCGATTTATCAAGACACAGCAAAGCGAATGCTTTCTGTAACGATTTGCTTAATATATTTCGCAAAAATTATAAACAATAAAAATTATAAATATATTTTCTCCCATCAAAGGAAAGAAAATCGTAATTTTTCACAAAAAGCCTATAAAACACAAAAGCACCTTGCGAAATTTTCCGCAAGGTAACTTTCCTAATTGAGAATTATAGCACATTTTTGCCGATTTGTCAAGAAAAAAGTATCATTCACAGGTTACGCCTTGTACGGTGTGCCTTAGATTAAATGATTTATGTTTTTGGCTGTTTTACACAATATTACGCCACTAATATTTTACATAAAAATAATTGAAATCATGGTATAAAAGTTGTATAATATCAATAATCGAAGATATAACTTTGATTGCGAAGATCATATATTTTGAAAGGCGGAATGATAAAATGGCTAACAGAATGATACTTAATGAAACTTCATATTTCGGTGCAGGCTCGATCAGCGAGATAGTTACAGAGGCAAAGAAGAGAGCTTTTAAAAAGGCTCTTGTTGTAACAGACCCTGACCTTATCAAATTTAACGTTGCAAAGAACGTTACAGATCTTTTGGAGGAAGCAGGACTTGCTTATGATATATTCTCTCAGGTAAAGGCTAACCCTACTGTAAAGGTAGTAAAGGCTGGTATCGAAGCTTTCAAGGCAGCAGGTGCTGACTATCTTATCGCTATCGGCGGCGGCTCATCAATGGACACTGCAAAGGCTATCGGTATCATCATAAACAACCCTGAGTATGCTGACGTTACTTCTCTTGAGGGCGCTATCGACACAAAGAATCCTAGTGTTCCTATAATCGCAGTTCCTACAACAGCAGGCACAGCCGCAGAAGTAACTATCAACTATGTTATCACAGACGAGGAGAAGAAGAGAAAGTTCGTTTGCGTTGATCCACACGATATCCCGGTTGTTGCTATAATCGACGCTAAGATGATGTCATCAATGCCAAAGGGACTTACAGCTTCAACAGGTATGGACGCTCTTACACACGCTATCGAGGGCTACACAACACTTGGTGCATGGGAGCTTACAGACATGATGCACCTTAAAGCAATAGAGATAATTTCACGTTCACTGAGAAAGGCTGTTGAGAATGACCCACAGGGCAGAGAAGATATGGCTCTCGGTCAGTATATCGCAGGCATGGGCTTCTCAAACGTCGGACTTGGCGTTGTTCACGGCATGGCTCACCCGCTCGGCGCATTCTATGACACACCTCACGGAATTGCAAACGCTGTTCTTCTTCCATACGTAATGGAGTACAACGCTGAATACACAGGCGAAAAGTTCAAATACATCGCAGAAGCAATGGGCGTTGACACAACAGGCATGAGCCAGGCTGAATACAGAGCAGCCGCAGTAAACGCAGTTAAGCAGCTTTCAAAGGACGTTGGAATCCCTGAGAAACTCCACGAGATAGGCGTTAAGGAAGAGGATCTTCAGGCACTTTCAGAATCTGCATTTGCAGACGTATGCACAGGAGGAAATCCAAGACCTTGCACAGTTGAGTCTATCCTCGGCATTTATAAGACAGCATTTTAATTCAAAAATCTTTTATCTGCCCTCGGTTTTCGGGGGCAGATTTTTATTGCCCGAAAAGAATATTTATGGTATAATACATTTAAAGTGAGTTTAAAGTTCATAGGCTATCATATATCGTAAGATATTATACTGACTTATAGGGAGGAATTTAATGAGATTACTTCTTGCTGAGGACGAAGTGGAGCTTGCAAATGCGCTTTCGGCAGTGCTTAAACACAAAAACTATTCTGTTGACGCTGTTTACAACGGCATTGACGCATACAACTATGCAATTGCACAGGATTATGACGGCATAATACTTGACATCATGATGCCTGGTATGGACGGCATACAGGTGCTTACAAAACTCCGTGAAAAGGGTATCGACTCCCCTGTTCTTCTGCTTACTGCAAAGTCTGATATTGACGATAGGATAGCCGGACTTGATTCGGGTGCTGACGATTATCTTACAAAGCCCTTTGCAATGGGCGAGCTTCTTGCGAGAATAAGGGCAATGACACGCCGCCGCACTGAGTTTGCACCCTCTACCCTTACTTTCGGAAACGTTTCTCTCAACAGACAGAGCTTTGAGCTTTCAGGTCCTAACGGCTCTCAGAAGCTTGGCAACAAAGAGTTTCAAATGATAGAAGCCCTTATGCTAAATCATGGCACGCTTATTTCCACAGAGCGTTTCATGGAAAAGATATGGGGCTATGACTCTGACGCTGAGATAAACGTGGTGTGGGTATATATTTCATATCTGCGTAAAAAGCTTGGTCTTATCGGTGCAGATGTCGAGATAAAAGCCACAAGGGGCGTGGGCTACACACTAGAGGAAAAGCATAATGATTAAGCGTTTACAGCGGAAATTTGTTGTTATCGCCGCTGTGTGCCTGCTTATCGTAGAGTTTGCCATAATAGGCGGCATAAACGGTGTGAACATCTATCAGACCAACAAGAATGCAGACGATCTGCTGAACATAATAATCGAAAATGACGGCAGATTTCCTGAGTTCGACCCCAAGGGCATGAAGCATGACAAGCCGCAGGATAATTCAGACAGCGCCTCTCCCCCTGAGAGCAAAAAGCCTGATAAGCACAGAGGCTTTAACGAGGAAACTAAGTATCAGACAAGGTATTTTGTTGTATACGCCGACAGCAATGGCGAAATAACCAAGGTAGATACAGGACACGTTGCGGCAGTGTCAAGTTCGCAGGCTATAGAATACGGTGAAAGCGTTCTTGACAGCGGCAAGACTTCAGGCACGTCAGGAAACTACCGCTACAAAACAGGCGACACTGACAAAGGCAAGATAATAGTTTTCATGGACTGCCGCAGTGACAGTGCCACCAAAAATCGCTTTTTGCTGGTGTCGTGCGCTATAGGTGCGGCAGGATATATACTTGTATGTCTGCTTATCATAATCTTCTCAAAGCGTGCCATAAGACCTGTTGTGGAAAGCTTTGAAAAGCAAAAGCAGTTCATCACCGACGCAGGGCACGAGATAAAAACGCCGCTGGCCATAATCTCCGCAAACACGGAAGTTCTTGAAATGGTGTCAGAGCCAAACCAGTGGACGGTGAGCATAAAAAATCAGATAACAAGGCTCAACGGTCTGCTGAAAGAGCTTTTAAGCCTTGCAAAAATGGAGGAGGGAAAGCCTGCTCTTACCATGGCTGATTTCAATATCTCTGACGCTGTTTATGACGCCGCTTCGCCTTTTATTACCCTTGCGGAAACAAAGGGCAAAAAGCTCACAATAGATGTTGCCAACGGACTTTCCTATCACGGCGACGAGGGTGCGATAAGACAGCTTGTTTCTATCCTCACGGAAAATGCAGTAAAATACGCTGACGAGGATGGCGAGATAATAGTAAAGCTTTTCACTTCTCATAATGGTAAGGAAACAGACCTTGAAGTTTCAAACACCTGCAAAGAACCACCGCAAGGCGACCTAACAAAACTTTTTGACAGATTTTATCGTGACGACAGCTCACGTTCTCGGTCAAAGGGAGAGAAAAAGGGTGGCTACGGCATTGGGCTTTCTATTGCACAGGCAATAGTCAGGTCGCACAAAAGCAAGATATCATGCAAAGCCGAAAACGGCATGATGATATTTACAGCACAGCTTAAATAACTGCAAAGCAGAGTTGGTCACCAGCCGCTCTGCTTTTTTATAATATGACATTTGTCACATGAAGATGTGACTTTGCTCACTAGCTTTTTGGCGGATAGTATTGTATAATGATAATACAAACTAAGGGAGGTTTTTCTTATGGCTGAAACTGTAGTAAAAATAGATAATCTGGTAAAAAGATACAAGGAGCTTATTGCTCTTGACCACTTTGATCTTGAAATAAAAAAAGGCGAGGTCTTCGGACTTCTCGGTCCTAACGGTTCGGGCAAGACCACCACGATAAACTGCCTGCTCTCACTGCTGGCATACGATAAGGGCGACATCGAGATATTCGGTGAAAAAATGTCCCCTGTGAACTATGGGGTAAAAAAGCGTATTGGCGTTATAATGCAGAATGTTGCGGTGTTTGACGAGCTGACTGTGTATGAAAACATTGACTATTTTTGCGGGCTTTACATCACCGACAAAGCCACACGAAAGAAATATGTTGACGATGCCATAGCTTTTGTGGGTCTTGAGGACTTTGTGAAGTTCCACCCTAAAAAGCTTTCAGGGGGTCTGCTCAGACGACTTAACATTGCCTGTGGTATCGCACACAAGCCTGAGCTTATCATACTCGACGAGCCGACAGTTGCTGTTGACCCACAATCAAGAAACAAGATACTGGAGGGCATTTTACAGCTCAACTGTGAGGGTGCGACTATAATTTACACCTCCCACTACATGGAGGAAGTCGAGCAGATATGCACCCGTATCGCCATAATGGATAAGGGCAGTAAGATAGCCGAGGGTACTACAGAGGAACTCAAACGAATGATAAAAAACACCGAAACTATCACCGCAGAGATACTCCAGCTTCCTGAAAACGTCCGTGAACAAATAGAATCTTTGGAACACGTTTATAATGTTTCCTATGCCGACAACAAGCTCGTTGCACGCTGTACAGGGGGACGGCACAATCTTATTGAGATACTGAAAATATTGCAGGAAAATCAGGTGGGCTTCGGCAGCGTTTATTCTGAGCAGCCTACCCTCAATGACGTTTTCCTTGAAATAACCGGCAAGGCTCTCAGGGATAAGGAGTGATAGAATGTTCTCACACATATTCAAATACGAATTTAAAAGCTGTCTGCGTCAAAAAGCCATACTCTTCTGGCTCATAGCCTTTCCTATAATACTTGGTTGCTTTTTTAAGATGGCGTTTTCAGGAATATACGAAAAAGATGTTGTATTCAATGCGATACCTGTTGCGGTGACAAATATAGAAGAAAACGATATCCTTAAGCAGGTGCTTGAACAGATATCAGATAGTGATGAGGCTCTTTTCAAGGTGACATATACAGACATTGACAAGGCAGAAGAAATGCTTAAAAGCGAAGATATAAAAGGCATTATAAATGCTTCCGACCTCTCCCTTGAGTTTGGCTCAACAGGTATCCAGCAGACCATTGTAAAGACTTTCATTCAGCAATACAAAACACAGGAAAAGATAATAACTGACACTGCAAAGAACGCTCCGCAAAAGCTTGATAAGGTCATAGCTTCCCTTTCTGAGAAGATAAGCCCAAATGAGGATATACCTCTCCATGGCAATCCTGATATAACGATACAGTTTTTCTATAATCTCCTTGCCATGACGGCACTTTTCGGCTCGATGTCAGGTCTGTTCGTGGCACAGGAAAATCAGGGCGACCTGTCTGCACTTGGCGCAAGGCGGTGCTGTTCTCCGGTGAACAAGCTTACAAGCATAACGGCAACGCTCCTTGCTTTTCATGTGGTGGAAATGATATGCATGGTGATATCGGTGACGTTCCTGAGATTTGTGCTTAAAGTGGATTTCGGCAGTAAGCTCCCCCTTGTTTACCTTGCCGCAGTGCTAGGCGGAATAATGGGAATATCCATGGGATTTTTCGTTGGCTCTTTCCGCATAAAAGAGGGTTTAAAAATGTCTGTAGTCCTGGCGGTATCAATGACCTGCTGTTTCTTCAGCGGTCTTATGTCAAACACCATGAAAGGCACTGTTGCAGAGCATTGCCCGATATTCAATGAAATAAACCCTGCCGCAGTTATCTCAGACAGCTTTTACTGTCTTAATCTCTACGAAGATTACAGGCGGTTCACGGTGAAGATAATTTCAATGGCGATATACACAGTGCTGTTCACCCTTGGTGGATATGTTCTTACAAGGAGGCGTAAATATGCAAGTCTTTAAGACCTTTATGAAAATACTCAGAACAAGGCTTACGTCTGCTCTGTTATATCTCGTCATATTTATGGTCATAGCAGTAATAATGGCGGATACTGCAAAAGATAACAATGACTATGAGGACTACAAAATGTCCATATCCGTCATTGACCGTGACAACAGTGCCGAAAGCAAGCGTTTGCAGGACTTTATATTCAGCGGCAACAAAAAGGTGGAGCTTAAGGACGATACTGACGAGATAACCGACGCCGTTTATTACGGACGTTCCCACTATGTTCTCTATATAAACAAGGGCTTTGGCGACAAGATAAACGCAGGAGATTTTGACGGACTTTTTGAGAATTTCAAAATGCCCTCCAGCTACGGCGGACAGCTTTTTGAAAGCAGGCTTGACAATTATCTTTCAAGCGTAAAGGCATACATGACGGCAGGTGAAAGCGCAGAAAACGCTATGGAGCTTGCCCAAACGGCAGTTTCTCAGCAAGTTAATGCGGAGCTTAAAAACTTTAACAACAAGGGTGGAACAGGTATGCCGGCAATATTCGGCTACTATTTTCAGTATCTTGCATACGTTATGCTTTCCATGCTCATTGTTACCCTTTGCCCCATTATACTGACGCTAAACAGAAAGGGCGTTCGAGAACGCACAATGTGTTCAAGCCTGACATCAGCAAACTACAGCAGACAGACGGCTCTTGGGGCAAGTATCTTGGTGTTTAGCATATGGCTTTTGTTTATGATAGTCGCAATAATTTGGGGCAAAACGCTCAACGTGAAATTCTGGCTCGCCTGCCTTAACAGCTTTGTATATATCATTGCCGCCGCAGGCATAGCAATGATAATAGCGCAGTTTGACCTTAGCGACAACGGCATAAATGCTATATCGAACATAATCGGTCTTGGCATGAGCTTTCTTTGCGGAGTTTTCGTGCCGCAGGAATTGCTCACAGGAGGCGTTCTTGCAGTGGGAAGATTGTTCCCTGCATACTGGTACACCAAAGCCAACAATATGCTTTTCGGCATGAGCGGTGGAGTATTCAGCACAAAGGAATATCTCATCTGCATTGGTATCGAGGCACTGTTTGCGATAGCGTTTTTCGCTGTGGCTGCTCTGCTTGTTAAGCAAAAGCGTGAGGGTGATGTAAATTCCCTTGCATAAGTTGACAATAATATGGCTGTGTGTTATACTCTTATTGTTACGGAGCTGACACGCAGCCTTTTTGCGTCAGCTAAGAAGATCATAGATGAAAAAGAGGAAAAAGTATGGATAGATTACAGCTCGACAAAAATGCAAAGCTCACAGGCAGAGTATATTTCAAAGACGAGGTAATGTGGCTCGGACTTTCAGGAAGCGGTGCGTCATTCACATTTGACGGCACAAAGCTTGTTTTGAAGCTCAAAGGCGACAATATCGCAGTGGGCGAAAACCCTATCGACTATGCAAGGATAGCCGTTTATGTTGACGGCAAGAGAGTAGTTGACGAGATGATAAACTGTGCAGAAAAAGAGGTCACGGTAATAGACCGCACAGAAAGCGCTCAGTCAGTTGTGGAGATAATAAAGCTTTCAGAATCTCCAATGTCAGCAGTTGGCATTGAGGCTTTCGCTGAGGGCAGTGCTGAGCCACTTCCTGAAAAGCAGCTTAAAATAGAATTTATCGGCGACTCTATAACCTGCGGCTATGGTGTTGATGATGAGGACGAAAACCACCAGTTCACCACCGCTACTGAGGACGTTACAAAAGCCTATGCCTACAAGACCGCCAAGGCACTTGACGCTGAATACAGTATGTTTTCAGCCAGCGGTTACGGAATAATCTCAGGCTATACTGAGGGTGACGAACCTATAAGCGAACAGACCATTCCGCAGTTCTATTGCAGCTACGGTTTTTCAAGGGGCAATTTTGCAGGAACTGCTCCGCAGGATATCCCTTGGGATTTCAGCAAATATGTTCCGCAGATAATCGTTATAAACCTCGGCACAAACGACGATAGCTACTGCCGTGACTACAAGGACAGGCAGGCTGTTTTCTCAAAGCTTTATGCTGATTTTCTTGCGGTCGTTCGTGAGAAAAATCCGCAGGCTTACATTCTCTGCACTGTTGGAATAATGGGCGAGAGGATATTCCCTGCTGTTGAAGAGGGCATAAAGATATATCTTAAAAGCCATGCAGACAGCAAGATAAGCTCAATGATGTTCCATGAGCAGGATGGAGCAAACGATGGCTTTGCGGCAAACTGGCACCCTACTGAAAAGACCCACAACAAGGCAGCGGCAGTGCTTACGGAAAAACTCAGAGAGATAATAAAAAGCATATAACAAAAGCGGCAGTCGGTAACGGCTGCCGCTTTTTGTCATTTTGTGCCAATTCTCATTCTGTAGCAGAATGAACAGGAAAGCATGGCTAGTATCAAAACTGTTCTTTGAAAGCTTTCCTTATAAGAACACATATTTCAGCACGAAAAGCACTGCAAGCACATACATAAGCGGTGTGATATCCTTGCGCTTTCCGCAAACAAGATTTATAACAACATATGAGATTATTCCAAGAGAGATACCCTCTGAGATGCTGTAGAAAAGAGGCATTGAAAGAATACAAAGATACGCAGGAATAGCCTTTGTATAATTGCCGTCATCAAACTTGATGTCAGTGATAGAGCTGAACATCAAAAAACCTACAACTATAAGTGCAGGGGCTGTTGCAAAGGATGGTATAGCCGTGAAGATAGGTGCAAAGAACATTGACAGTGCAAACAGCACTGCGGCTGTGATTGAAGTAAGACCTGTTCTGCCTCCTGCGGCAACGCCTGCTGAAGACTCAACGAATGTTGTGGTGGTGGAAGTACCAAGAACTGCGCCTGCTGTTGTGGCAACGGCGTCAGCAAGAAGCGCAGGCTTTATCTGCGGAAGTCTGCCCTTTTCATCAAGCATATCTGCCTTTGAACATACGCCGATAAGAGTGCCTAAAGTGTCGAAAAGGTCAACGAACAGGAAGGAGAATACCACGACTATAAAATTGAAGATACCAATGCTGTGCATATCCACCTTAAAGCACTGACCAAATGTTTCGCCAAGCTTTGAAAAATCCGTAAGCGACATTGTAGGGAAAAGCGAATTATAGCCGTTTTCCGCGTCAGGAACATACAGCCCTACAAGCTGACATATCATGCCTATTACCCATGTTGCCACTATACCCATAAGAATAGAGCCACGGACTTTTTTGATATATAGGATAATAGTGATGAAAAGTCCCACGATAGTGAGAAGCGCACATATGCCCGAAGTTGTGAAATTCTTGCGGAAGCCTGTTATGGTAACAAGAGTGGCTGAACTGTCAACGCAAAGTCCAGCATTCTGAAGTCCGATAAAGGCAATGTAAAGACCGATGCCAACGGACACCGCTTTTTTCAGCACCACAGGTATTGCATTGAAAATGGCTTCTCTGACGTTTGTAAGAGAAAGCACGATAAAGACGATACCCTCGACGAAAACTGCCAGCAGTGCAACCTGCCATGGATAGCCATAGCCTGCCACAACAGTGTAAGCCATGTAAGCGTTAAGTCCCATGCCTGCGGAAAGCACAAAAGGCAGATTTGCCATAAGTCCCATGCACACTGTTCCAATAACAGAGGCGATACAGGTGGCAAGAAGCACGGCTGTAGGATCCATGCCCGTACTGCCAAGAATGCTCGGGTTTATGGCAAGGATATATGCCATGGTCATGAAAGTCGTCACGCCCGCCATTATCTCAGTTTTAACATCGGTGTGATTTTCTTTCAGCTTGAATAATTTTTCCGTCATATTTTATTATGCCTGCGTTGCAGGCATTTCCTCCTTTCAATATGGGGATACTATCTTATTATACCGATTTTACAGCATTTTTCAAGCCTGATTTATTAATTGAATAAAATTTATCATTTAAGAAGCACTGTTACTAACGTCAGACTTTATTTTCCACTGACTATTGAGCCAATAAATGCGGTTTTCGATCCAATTGAAAAGATCCTCCGCAGAGTCAGGACCCCACTCTTCGCCTTTTCTAAGGTCGGCGTCATACTCTTTAAGATATTCACGCTCTGTTTTTATACAGCCCTGTAAAAGCTTCTCCCGGCTCATCTCCGTCCACTTTTCCTTGACAGTAGCCATAAACCAATCTTGCTTGCAAAGAATGATAAACCATGGGTTTGAACGGTCACCTTTTTTAGCCACAAAATTCTTGTCTGTGAAAGCACCAGCATAATATTTCTCAGTGCTGTCATTATATGCCCAGTTAAAATCCCAAGGAGAAGTGAATTTCAGCTTAGGACATTTACTGTCCTTTGAAAGATCGACGCACATATAGAAGCTTCCCTCACCACAGTCATAGTCATGTACGATCTCATAAAGAATATACATATCTCTCACTGAGTCTATATCCATAACATTAGAAACGGCTTCCTCAGCGGTGGTAACATCAGAGTCAACAAGGTCATAATTTTCATCAAATTTATAATACTTGCCGTTCTCGCAGGCTTCATAAACTATCTTGAACAGATTGTTGAGATACTTGTCAATAAAGTCTATCTGATTTTGCGAATAGAGGTCATTCTTGATAGAATATTCCGCAGGAACGAACTGCCTTGTTTCGCCGTTTATATCGGTGACAGTGGCATTTTCATAGTCCATGCTTATATAATGGTTATCCTCATCGCTTGTTGCATAATTGTCAAGTTCAAGATAATAGCCTATATCAGTGTCGGTGTAGCCCTCCGCAGGCTCGGAGATATCCACTCTGTTTGGATTTATCTGACACTGTTCGCAAAGCTCATAAACGCCTTGAAACTCCTCGTTCACATAGAGGTGAACAAGCTGACCGTCTGAGCAGAAATTGCTGTCACCCATGATAGTTCTGCCAAAACGGAATGCGATATCGTTTCTTATTAGATCCCAATCTGATTTCAACAGCACCCAGCTTTTGCACTCTGCGCCGTTATTAAGCCCAAGCATATTTGTCTTTTTATCAAATTTTATCCTATAAGGCACTTTGTTTGCAAGGATCTGACTAACATCGCCGTAATATGCGCTTGAATTTCCTCTTACCTTTATGCCTGCTGAGGCTTCGTTTATCTCCAATTTTTCATCACAATTGAAAACGTCCACCACGCAGGAAGTATACTTCTCCCTTGAAGCTATCATATCGTCAGGGGCAGTCGTGACGCTTATAACAGGTATCTTGCTTTGTGATCGTATCTTTTTCTTAAAGCTTTCTTTTTCAGCCTTGTCAGCACTCAGGCTTTCATAAGTAGCAGGTTCAGAGTTTATCACCTGTTTTGTGGTGGCAGGGAGAGTTACAACAGGCTCAGCCGTTGTTGTCACAGCCTGAGATTCAGCATAACTACTCTCTGCTTTTGAGCTTTTCCCTGTTTCTTTAGCACAGCTTGTGAGTATTGCTCCCGTCATGGCTACTGCACATACAGCAGCGATAATTCTTCTGTTCATATCATTTCTCATATTATTATCTTTCCATTTATTGTGCATTACACACATATTTTTTATCATATAACTTATTCAATTATAGCACATTGACATAGATAATACAATATGCTATAATCATAAAAGTAAGTGGGATAATTTATGCACTAACACGATTATATAGGAGGTTTTTTGAAATGTTTATACCTGACAATAAAAGATATGACAAAATGATATACAACCGCTGTGGAAAAAGCGGGCTTAAGCTTTCTGCGTTGTCTTTGGGCTTTTGGCAGAATTTCAGCCTGAAAAACAATTTTGAGAACATGGAAAGAATGGTACACACTGCGTTCAACAGCGGTATCACACATTTTGACCTTGCAAACAACTATGGCAATCCCTACAACGGCTCGGCAGAGGAAAACTTCGGCAGGATACTCGACCGTGGCATGAGAGAGTTCCGTGACGAGATGTGCATTTCCACCAAGGCTGGCTATGAAATGTGGGCAGGTCCATACGGTGACAGAAACGGCTCGAGAAAATATCTCACGGCAAGCCTTGACCAATCTCTAAAAAGAATGGGACTTGAATATGTTGACATTTTCTATCACCATGTAAGAGATCCCGAAACGCCTCTTGAAGAGACTGCCCTTGCACTTGACAATGCAGTAAGGCAGGGCAAGGCGCTTTATGTTGGCATATCAAATTACAACAGAGCCGACACAGCCGAAATGCTGAAAATTTTCCGTGAACTCAGAACTCCTTTTATTATCAATCAGCCCTCATATTCCATACTCAACCGCTGGATAGAGGACGATAAGCTTGACAGCCTTGCACTTTCTGAGGGCTTTGGCATTGCAGTGTTCTCGCCGCTGTATCAGGGCTTCCTTACAAGCAAATATCTAAAAGGCATACCGGCAGATTCAAGGGTAGGCAGAGGCGAAACATGGATAGGCAATGAGCTTAACGACAAAATGATAGAAAAGCTCAACAAGCTTAATGATATCGCCGCTTCGAGGGGACAGACCCTTTCGCAAATGGCACTTTCATGGGTGCTTCATAACAAGGCTGTCACCACTGTGCTTATCGGTGCAAGCCGTCCTGAGCAGATAACGGAAAACATAGGCTGTCTTGACCGCCTTGACTTCACAGAAGCTGAACTTGCAGAGATAGACAGGCTTGCGAAGATGTAATAAAGAAGCTGTCAGAGCCACCGCCCTGACAGCTTTTTTATGCGTTATAATAGCGAACGTAATCGTCAAGCACATCTGCCGAAAGCTCAAAAGGATAATTTTTAAGCTTGGCAGGGTTGGCAAGTATTCCGTCCCTGTCCTTCTTCCAAAGCTCCTCTGACATATCAAGCTTGCCAAAAAGCGTCCTGATATAATCTCGGAAAGCGTCGATATCGTCAAAGCCAAGAAGCTGTTTTACAACATACTCAGCTTCGGTGCTGTCACCGTATTTTTTCAAAAAGCCTGACAGAAAAACGCCTACTGCCTTGCCGTGGGGCACGCCATTTTCATATGTCAAAGTATAGCTCAGACCGTGAGGTATGCTTGTGCCCGTGTAGGCTATAGCCATGCCTGCAAGCACTGATGCCTGCATGAAAGTCGAGAACTCATCATCGGTCATATGAGCAAATCTCTCCTCAGTTTCAAGACAGCCCTTACAGCTTGCCCAAAGCCTCATACCCTCCTCGGCGTATGCACGGCTGAACGCATTTGCGTTGGTGTTGAGCCGTGACTCTATCATGTGAGCAAGTGCGTCAACGCAGGTGCTTTTCATACCGCTGTATGAGGAGGTTTTAAGATAGCTGTAGTCCACCAATGCAAGTGACGGAAAAATTTTGTGGGCAATAGATTTCTTGGTCTGCTTGATGTGGGAAGTCAGTATAGAATAAGGTGTAGCCTCCGAGCCTGTTCCGCAGGTGGTAGGCACACAGACTATAGGGTAAAAAGGTAGTTTCGCAGGAGTGTAAAGAAGCTCCTCCACCTTGGCAATGTTCTCTGAAAGCTCACACTTCTCAGCTTTTACAACGCTCTCGCTTTCGGAAAACCCGGCATTTTCGCAAACTATCCCATTCTTAGCAAGCATTGATATCGCCTTGCTTGCGTCCATTGGCGAGCCTCCGCCCACTGCCACGAACATATCAACGCCGTGTTTTACCGCCGCCGTTGCCGCTGTGTAAACAGTTTCCACAGATGGGTTTTCCTCAATATCATTATATATCACATATCCAATGCCCTGACTTTCAAGCACTGCCTTGACATCATCAAGAGAACCATTCACCGCAGAGGAATGTCTGCCTGTGACTATCATGGCTTTTTTGCCAAGTTCCGCTATCTCGCCCCCGTGATTTTTTACTGCTTCATTTTCTATGTAAATATCTGTAGGTATATTTCTCATTTTCAACGCTCCTTTTGGCTTTTTATCCATTATAGCACCTTTAACGGCGATTTTCAAGCCTCGACATTGTAGCACATACGTGCTATGATATTAGTAACAAATCATGGAGGAAAAAGTTATGCACTTCACAACGGCAAAAGGTATACTCTCGCAAAAAACGGCATGAATTTATATTGTGGCTGCACATAATGGTCAGACGAGTATTTTTGATACTGCCGATTGAAAACCTCTCACCTTTATGTTATAATAAAAAAAAACATCAAGGTGAAGCAATGAATAAAAATCAAAATATAGCTATGGGGATATCCCTTGCTGTGGTGGCAATAATGGTCGGCTCGGCGGAGATCTTCGGGGAAAAGGAAATAATTTTTCCTGAGATAACGGCAGTGGCAATGGGTGCGCTAATTGCGCCTGTGCAATCGTGGAACACCTCTCGGGCACGGCTTTTTGCGGCGATAGTTTCTGCCGCTGTCGCAGGCGTGTGCATAGTGCGGTTTATCCCTGAGATACTTATACTTTGTATAGCTTTGGGACTTCTTGTTGCAGTGAGCGTTATAACACTGTCAAAAACTAGCTTCGTTCCTGCCATTTCAGCCTGCATACTTCCGATACTTATGGGTACCAAAAGCCCTGTTTACGTCATTTCCGTTGCGGTCATGACAGCATTTATACTTATTTTTCAAAAAGTTCTTGAACACTTTGGTCTGCATGAAAAGTATGAATATAGACCTATCGAACCAAGCTCAGAGCTTCTCAAACTAAGAGCAAAACAAGTCATCACGGTGCTTGTTATCTGTGTATTGCCTGCGCATTTTCACGAGATATTCTTTATCGCTCCGCCGCTTATAGTTGCATTTTTTGAGCTTAGCGGCAAAGGCTCAAAGCTTATGAAAAGAAAATACACCGCAATTGCTCTCATGGCGGCGGCTGCGTTCGCAGGCGTTATGGCAAGATTTTTTATCTCTGAAAAGCTTGGGCTTACCCTGACATTTGGTGCAGTTTTATCCTCGGCTGTGATATTCGTTCTTTGCCGAAAAGCAAAGCTTTATTTTCCTCCATGCTGTGCAATATCTACCTTGCCTTTTATAATCCCCAAAACTGCAATAATAAAATTTCCATTTGAAGTCATAGCAGGATATATTGTCCTTACCATTGCCGCAGTTATCATAACCAAAATAGGCAATAATACAAATTAGGCATAATCAAAAACGTACAAAGCTTTATGATCCGACCCCCAGAAGTTAGACCAAAAATCTAACAACTTGGAGGTCACATCATTACGCTCTGTACGTTTTTCTGTGTATTAAGAAATCATTCTCTGTTTTTAAGCACCTCGGCAGGGGTTATCTTGCCAAGCTTTCTTACAAGAATTGAGGTGATGATAAAGTATGTTGCCATTACTCCTGCGAAAATTATAACGTAAGCATACCAAGGGAATGCAAGGTTTATTCCGCTTGTTACGTTTGGAATGAACACTGGGAAAACCTTGTCCATAAACATCTTTGAAAGCGGTATCTCGATAAGTGCGCCCAAAGTTATGATAATTGCGTTTCCGTTTAGGTAAAGCTTTTTCACGTCCTTGGTCTTATAGCCGAACACCTTCACAAGAGATATTCCAAAGGAAGCCCTTTCTATTGTAACATTCAGCATTAGGAACATCACAGAGCAGAAAATTATTACAGCAACCGCAATAAGCATTACTATCATTGACATCATAAGGTCCGTGAAAACTGCCGCTGAACGCTCGATATCCGATTTTGTTGTTGTGCTGTAAAGTCTGCCCTCGTCAATGTCAAGTTTCTTGTCCGAGAGCAAACAGTTGTAGTAAGTGTCACTCTCACCGAAAAGCTCACGCATACTGTCAATATCCATGAACACCATAAGTCCGCCACGCTCGTCGCAGATATCCTCCACTGTGAATGCGTAATCCATTGAGGTCGCATCGTCTGTCAGGATAAACTTATCACCCTTTGCCACTCCGTAACGCTCCACAACTGACTGACTCACTGTTATAAAGCTCTTGCCCTTATGTGTTTTCACATCATAATACTTGTTGTCGCTGTCCATACCCATAACGGTGACATCAAGGTTATAGCCAAGCTGTTCCTTTGAAAGCGTTTTTACAAAGCAAGCCTCGCCACCCTCTGGAACGCTTTCCTCTGGATATTTCAGAGTGTACATATACTCGTATTTTGTGTCATTTATAGTGTCTTTTCTCACGTTCTCACAAAGATAGTAGCAATCAACGCCAAGCATAAGAATGAACAGTGAAAACAGCATACTGAGAAGCACTGTTATGCCTGTGCGCATTTCACGAAGCATTTGGCGTATCTGAAATCTGCGGATAAAATTCCTGCTCTTTATCTTCACTCTGCTGTAGTGACCTGTTTTCTGCTCGTTTCTGATAAGTGAAAGAGCCGTCTGAGAAAGCCGCTTGTTTATCACAAGTGTATTAACTATCACCGAAACAACAGGAGGCATTACAATGCTGTAAATGATAAGATACAAAGGATAAACAGGGGTAAAATCAGGGAGCGAGAAATATGCGTAGCTGTCGAGAAGCTGATAATCGATCCCCACAGGTGAGAAGCCTATGACCGCACCGATTATTCCGCCAACAAATGCAACTATAGTCGGCAACGTTATGTAGTGGCGGATAAGATTTTTTTTCTTTGCGCCAAGAGCATAAAGCGCACCTATAACACTGCTTTCACGCTGGATCTGATGAATGACGAAAACAGAGATAACATAAGTAAGAAGTGCCATAAGTATAACACCCACACCAAGTCCTGCATATTTGTTCATGACAACGTCACCTGCCGCACCGGCTATACGAACGTTGTCGCCCTTTTTCACAAACATTGTCAGGTTGTCAAGGTCAATGGTGAACACCTCGTCAAGAAGCTCGTCAGCCTGCTTTTTGAAGCTATCAATACCATTCGCAAGGCTCTCTGCACCGCTGTATGCAGATCTAGCACCCTCTGACAGGTCTTTTGAGCCGTCATATGCGGCCTTAACTCCTGCCGTGATAGCGTTCGCACCCTTTGGGAGTGCCATTGCACCCTCGTAAAGTCCGCCCATTGCGTCATAGAGAGCGTCTGCTCCCTCAGAAAGGTCTTTCACACCGTCTTTAAGGGTCTGAGACCCGTCATAGAGCTTGTCGATACCATATGAAAAATCGTCACGCTGTTTCAAGACGTCCTTGATAGTTTCAAGATAATACTTGTCTGTGACTTTTTTATAATCAAAGTCGAAATCCTCGATCATTTTCTTCAGCTCATCATCAGTTGCCTTGCCGTTAAGTCTGTAAGCATAGCAAAGATCCTCCGCTTTCTGTTCACTGTCATTTTTGAAATAGTCATACTGATCGTCGCTTACGAAAAGAAGTCCGAAGCCCTTGCTTGACACAGCCGTGTCAGAGAAATTTTCAAAAGGTGCGTCATAGTCAGGTATAGTTCCTATTCCAACTATCTCAAACTCAACTCCGCCTGCAGTAAGCTTATCGCCCACTGACAGAGAATGTTCCTCGCTGTAGCGCTTTTCGACTACCGCTTCGCCCTTTTTCTCAGCAAGTCTTCCGCTGTCAAGCTCGATAAGGTCAATGTCATTTCTTTTGCGGAAAACACGGAGCTTTGAGCCGTCCTTCGCGGTAACGTCAATGCTGAAATGCTGTTCAAGAGTAATTCCTTTGTCTGTTATTTCCTTTTCCTGCTCGTCTGTAAGAGGAATAAAAACGCCGAACTGTCCGTCCTCGACCTTGTTTTGCTTACCATGTTCGGCTGTTCCGTCGATGATAGTGTCTGCGCTTGCAACCACGGAAACTATTATGTACATTCCCATTACGATAAGCAATACAAGCGCAAGATAACGTGCGAAATTAGTTTTAAGCTCACGTCCGAGCCTTTTTCTGAGTACCCTGTTCATTACAAGTCCTCCAGCTTTGCGGCAGGTATGCGTGTTTCGTTAAGATAATCCTTTTTGATAAGTCCGTCCTTAACGATTATTACCTTATGCACCATATTTTTTATAGCGTTGTTGTGGGTAACGATAAGCATTGTTGTGCCGTATTTTGCATTGATTTTTTCCAACAGAATGAGAATATCCCTTGATGTTTTGGAGTCAAGAGCGCCTGTAGGCTCGTCGCACAAAAGCAGCTTTGGATTTTTTATAAGTGCCCTTGCTATAGCACATCTCTGCTGCTGACCGCCTGAAAGCTGTGACGGAAACTTGTTTCTGTGTTCGGAAAGCCCCAACGTTGTGAGAAGTTCTTCCATATCCAGTGGCGAATCTGAAAGATATTCACAAACCTGAATATTTTCCACAACTGTCAGATTTGGAACGAGGTTATAAAACTGAAAGATAAAACCCAGATTTTCCTTTCTGTAGTCGGCAAGCTTATCTGGTTTAAGACCGAAAATCTCCTTGCCGTCGACCTTAACAGAGCCACTGTCCATAGTGTCAAGGCCGCCTATGCAGTTAAGAAGCGTGGATTTACCAGAGCCGCTCGTACCCTGAATAACGCACATCTGACCTTTTTCCAGACTTATGGTGATACCCTTTAGCACCTGAATATAGCTGGCGTCACTGCCGTAGCTTTTCTTCACATCTTTGATCTCCAAATACATATCATTTCCTCCATCTATGAGTTAGACTTAGCTAACTTTGCTTTATATAAAAATGTGCATATCTGCACATTTCATCGACATTCGAGATACAAAATTCACACATAACGTTGTTATGTAGGTTTCTAAAAGTTACCGCCCGCAGGCGGCAATTTTCTAATCCTCGACTATCATTGTAAACCATATTTTTATTAGAAACTCCATTACTCTGCGCATATGGAGCTTTGCCTTTTCCACATCTCTCTCGTGAGTTAGCAAATGAGTGTAGGCGTCAACACTTATATGGGTTATCCAATGAAGCATATACTCATCAACGTGGCAGTTAGGCATTCTTGCGGCAGCTTTTTCCGCTGATATCCTAAAGCCCTGTTCTGTCATATCTACGATCATATCCACAGTATTTTCATACTCAGACCCTTGCGCACCCGTGAGCAGCAGCATAAAAACGTCATAGTGGAGATACATATAATCAACAAGTTTGTCAAGGTCGGTGTGAGTATCAATGTGATACTCAGCAGACAGCACCGCAGGGTCATCGCTATCCATATCCTGAGCATCCTGCATATAATGCTCCGTAAGAAGCCTGCAAAGCTCTTTCAGCGGCTCATCGACAATAGCCTTGAACAAGTCATTTTTATTTTTAAAGAAGAAATACAGCGCACCAGTCGTAACGCCTGCGTCAGCGCATATTTTTCTCAGAGAAGCCTTCATATAACCATTTTCAGAGAACTCGGTCATTGCACTTTCCAACAGCTTTTCCCTTGTTTCAAGTTCGTCACCCATTACTGCACCCCGCTTTCCACTTCACATAACACTGTTATCTTAGCATATAACGCCCGATATGTCAATACATTTACTATATTTTCAGCATATTATATGATATTGAAACATAACGGTGTTATGTGATTGGTGACTATTACAAAATAAAATGGGAAGCGGCATACCTGTCTGGTCAGATCTCACGATTTCAGACGGGTTAAATTATATAAGCGATAGCTATAAAATTGCTATGGTTTACAGCGGTGACTGTGCTCCTATGCTGGTCCTTGAAAACAAGTACTCATATAGCTGGGATATTTGCATTAGTGCAAGCGAGGTGTCGTCAGTAGTTGCTTTCTACTCATACGATGACATTGCACAAGCTTTCAGCAACTACCGTGTAAGCATTTATGACATGGGACAGCTTCACATATTTACCTCTAATTATACCGAGATCTACGGAGTATATGCAGCTCCGTTCTGATATTACAACATAATAACTATTCAAGTCAAATAATAATCGGACCGAGCAAAATGTTCCACCGGAACATCTTACTCGGTCTTTTTCGTAGTATCGATAATTCAACATATTTACAACTATCCTGCATTTTTCGCGCAATCACCAATCTGGTCATTTTCTCTATCCACTTATCAATGAAACTTATAAACCCCTCAAAGCTTCACAGCTCTCCATTTGTTTGAAATAACACCGATATTCCAATATGTAATAAAGCAGATAAACAACATACTGATTGCCGATACGACAACTGCTTCAATAAGAAGAAACGGTGTCGAATAAGTTTCCATACTTCTTGACAGAATCGCCAAGATAATGTTCTGCATAAGTCTCACGAAAATTCCAAGCAGAATTATATCTAATATAAATCTCCATAGAAATGATTTTGTGAATTGAGACATTGTTTTTTCCTCCTAGCCAAATACTTCTTCATATTCTGCAATTTCTCCTTTAGAAATTACAGAATAATCATATGATGTCACCACACGACTATTTTGATGTACACAAACATCTAATTTTATAAAATCTTTATCAGCTTTTCGCTTCCAATCACGTATTAACGTTTGAAAAATTTTTAGGCATAACGAGTTCGATATGGTTTCCGCTTTTAATATCAGTAAAATCCATATTTACAAAACACATTGATGTTGAATATCTACAGTTTGAAACATACATATAATATTCTGTCTGTTCAACAGTATCATCAGGATATTCAAGATGTTTTTGTATGAATCTTACATCTGACATAAAATCAAATGAGCATTTAGGATCAACTGTATTTTCGGCATAAATATTTTGATACGATCCTGAAAAACATAAGAAAACAATTATTGATAATAAAAAACATAATATTTTGGTTAATAAATTTTGTGGAAATAAAGTCCGTATAAATGATATTACTATTAATGTACAAGAAAAGTAGAGTAAAAAACTAAATATTAAATCTGTTACTATCAAGCATATCACATACGTTAAACTATCAAATTCTCCAACATTCATTTTAATTAGCATAACAGCGAAAATCATACCAAATATCACACTCAATACGACCGAAACAATAATGCCTGTCTTTAGAGCGCCGGTTTTATATTCTTGCTTAGCTAAATTTCGAAGTAGTCTTTCTCCAGCCTTTAACAATATATCACTCCTAAATTATTATTATCATAAATAAATTTTAAGGCGTTGATGTTATCCTGTGCAATCTGTTTATCATTATCAAATAAACGAAACAAGCGATATACCAAAGTACACTCCGCCGATCATGGCAAGCGTACCAAGCATATAAAACAATGTACAGAAAAACAGTTTAATAGGTGTATTCTCTCCAACAAAGCTGTTAGGAAACACCAAACAATAAATTGTTAGACTAAGCACAAGACCACAAACCGTTATTAATCCTGACAATGCAAATGTCTTTGGAGACAGCGGCTTAATGGTGCCTTCGTCAACAAATCTTTTGTAGTTATACCAAAATAATGCCTTGTTAGCCATAATTATGTCACCTCAGATATGAATCTTGACGTAATTGTCAAAATGATATTTTGACAAAACCTAACAAATGTTCCCAATAAGATAATGTCTAATATGAACCGCCATAGGAATGATTTTGTGAATTGAGTCATAATCATCCTCCAAACATTATAAATATTCACTTTGCACTTCAATTTTCGTCGATTTTTTTTATAGAAACAACAATATTGCTATCTGTATAGTATACTATTTCATACTTTGATTTACTATATTTTTCATAACAATCTATTGCATCTTTATATGGAATTAGAAACTTCTTTCTATGATCATCACTTTCAACAGATGTTAAAAGTTGAATTGCCAGACCATTAACTTTTTTTTCGCCTCGCCAATATGTTTCACAATATGGAGCAGACTCAAATAGTTCTATTTCTGTTTCCGATTCTTCGCTAATATTTTTATCTACGCAAACCAACATTTTCATTTGCGCAAATGCACTAAAATGTTTTAAATTAAATTGTTTCGATATATTCATCAAAAATATTATAGGAATCATTAGAATAATAGTAATTACAAATGATTCTATACGATAAAATCTCATTTGATATTTATTATAATACTCTTTATTAATTGACGAATCGGGGTGCCAAATAAAGTGAACAATAGGTGTTAAAATACATGATATAGCAAATGAAACAGCAAAAAAGGAAATCAAATTTGCAATTAAAATTAGTTTAACCTGATGAAGATAATCAGCATCGGATACACTTATATTTTCATAGGATTTAGTAATATACAATGAATAAATGCTGGCGGCTAAAATCGAAAACATAGCGATTGCAAATATGTACCATGATTTATTACGCTTTTTATTGTTTTGTTGAATTTTATTCATTTCTTTCTCCCAAAATATTGTTTTTAATGTACGTAATTACTTTCTCAGAATAAGTTCTTTCAGAATTGAAGCTATCACCGGGAGCATATTCTCTAAATTTTATATATGTTTCTTCTGCATAAATTCTTGAGTATGCCAATTTTGCAAAATAGGTTCTGATATTATTATTTCTATCAAAGCCTTTTATTTTGTCATCAAAATCGTTTACCAATAAAGTGGAAATCGTTGCGGCACCATATGTCCTAATTGCATATTCACATTGTTCAGAAATATTAAAAAACACATTTCCAAGTGCCATATACAGAGCATCATGCCCTACCTCGTTTTTCTTAGTTAGATCTACGTTATCACTTGTCAAAAGTGCGCGCATTGCTTCTACTCGTGCATTATATGCTAAATCCCAGATCATATTGTCGTTATCGCAGTAATCAATAAAACTGAAAGCCTCTTTGTAATATCCATTATTATCCTCCGACTATGTATATCTGACAATACAAAACTATCAAATGTACTAGTTAATATATAATCTACACGGTGTTATCAATTAAACCTATTTATACGTTCATTACTCCGCCGCAAAATCAATATCGTTTTCCTTTGCATACTCCTCAGCATACGAGCCTGATTTTCCCTTTATCGTCAAGCTATCACACTCATCAAAAGCGTTTTCCGCTATTTCATTGACCGACTCAGGAATGTAGATTTCCTTTAGGCTGTTACAATGTGCAAAAGCTTCACTGCTTATAGCTGTAACGCTATCTGGAAGATTTAAAATTTCTAAGGATTCGCAATAGAAAAATGCTCTTTTGGGAATAGTGTTGATTTTCGACGAGATATTTATTTCTTTAAGGGCTGTGCAATTTTGAAAGCACGAATTTCCTATTGATTCTAATGTATCAGGTAATTCAAGTTTTTCCAAGCTTTTGCAATCGGCAAACGCCTCATTTTCGATCGTTTTCAATTCATCATTAAATGTTATTGATGTCAAATTCTCACAGTTGCTAAAAGAATCTTGTTTAATGACAGTTACTCTGTCGGGACAGGTAAATTCCTTTAAACTAGTGCAATGTTTAAAACAAGCGAATGGTATTGTTGTTTGTGATTTAGGCATTTGTATTTTTTCGAGTGATTCATATAGCGAAAATATTCCAGCAGTGATTTCAGGAAAATTCTCAGGGTAATATAATTCTTTGATATCAAAAGTCATATCAAATTTATTACCTTCTTTACTGATCTTTCGGAAGGCGTCAATGGTGTGCCCTACAACCGTCTTATCATCTATTTCTGTAGGTACATTAACAATGGTTTCAGTACCAAAATAGCTTGTAATAACGATTCCTTCATCACCATATTCCTTGCCCCACTCATCAACATATCCCTTAGCGTCAACATAAACATATCCGTTATCTGTGATTGTCTGTCCTTTATCTTCCACCCCCTTATAATATGCTCGCTGGGCATCGTTTAAACTATCCCATGCCGAAGCTTTGGCATTTGTAACTGAGCTAACTTCTGAAGCTGAACTAACTTCAGAGCTTGTATCCTTTCCACAAGAAACCAATGACACTGCCGTTATTGCATTAATCAATAAAACTGAAAGCCTCTTTGTAATATCCATTATTATCCTCCTATAATTTATTATTCTAATTACTTTTAGCTGTTTTGCTTTTCCATTTGATCGCAATACTTTCAATTGTCAATTTATCCTTTTTTTATATAAAACAATATTAAAGAAGTTCTGCTAAATCGTCTCTGCCGTAATGTTTGTAATAATCAGCCAGATCAAAATCGCCTTTTTGAACGATACCGCCGCCATTGGCAGGCTCAAGTTTGTCAAACTTCAAATCAGTATCAGCTCCCGCATCTATAAGCACCTTTACCGTGGCTTTAGAAGCATAAACCGCTGTTTCTAAAGCGTTATCGGGTATTTCCATGCCGTTGTCAATAAGATATTTTACTATCTCGCTGTTTATTGAATTAATATTCATCTCAAAATTGCTCGGTCTTGGGGTGAAATTCGGGTGGCTTGTATCCTCTAGCTGTTCGGTGTATTCCGGACATTGGTCAAATTCTCTCGACCATTCATCACCGTCTTTAAAATCGTACCATAGTTGATTTAAGTCAGCGCCTTGGCTTTGTACCAGCTTTATCAGCTCTAAGTCCTGAGATTTGATCGCGTCGGAGAGATCATACGCCTGTAAAGTTCGTCCTTTTTTATATAGATATTCAGCTACATCATATTGAACATCAGATGCACTGAGCAAATGAAAATCAATTCCTTTCTCATCAATGAAAAAATCTATATATTTTTTTGCGCTTTTCAGATCAATTTTATCCGAGAATAAATTTGCGGCATAGTTTTCGTTTATCGGCTCATGCTTTTTCTCCATATAGTCATACAGCTTTAGAAATTCATCAAAGTCGTAATCATTAGAGCAAATACATGAACCGAGTATTCCGTATAATGGCTTTTCAAGAAAATCATCATAAAGATCGTAGCCATTATTTATCAAGACATCAAAAATATCATAATAATGATAATATGCCGCCACATCAAAACAATCTGTGTTCAGATTATATTCTTTAGTTTTTTCAAGTGCCATTATATCTTTGATAAAATATTCAAGCATTTCTGCATTATCACAGCTGACTATAGCGTTTACAGCAGGATTTTTACTCCACTCTTTGCCATATATTCCGAGAAGTTTCTCGTATTGTTTCACCGTGCCAAAAGATTGCGTATATGTGAATAATACTTCAAACTCGTCATCGCTGATCGCAGAGCCTTTTGCCGCTTCAGGAGCATTTTCAATATCTCCTGTTACAGCATACGTCAAATAATCCGGTAAGTTAAGTGTTCCACCGTTATCAATGTATTGTGAAACTACATATTGAATAGCTTTGGGCGATTGGATAAATTTATAATATTTTGATTCCAACCCCTCTTTCTCGATAAATTCCTTGCGCACGGTAAGCCCTTGTTCAGTCAGATAGTCAAAGACCTTAAAGCTGTTCAGATTATTAACATTGTTATCAATGCAACATTCCAAAAGATTTCCTAAAATATCATCATCTACAGATCTTAGATCTACTCCTTTACTGGAAAGGTATTGCAAATTATCAACACCTACTGCTTCGTAATCTGTAACTGAATTATAAATATATGATGAGCCATTAGGGGTTGACATATATAAATCAGCACCATTTTCCAAAGCTATATCAGCCATTTGATAAGCTATATTTCTTGGGCAGTTGGCTGTATAAAGCAGATTCATTAAAAGCGTGTTGGAAGATGAAATAGAGTCCAAATCAAAATCAGGGTACTTCTCGCAAAGTTCCTTAAATAGCTCAAGATTCCCATTATTAACAGCATAAGAAAAAGTATTCTTTGAATCGCTATCAATCATTTTGTTCTTTATGTTATCTGTTAAACCACAGGAAACAAGAGAAAATATTATAATTCCTGAAAGGAAAAGAGATACCAATCTTTTTGTATTTTTCATGAAGATTCCTTCCTAAAATTGAGCCTTGGTACAATCTGTACCAAGGCTTATTTTTCTTAAGCAAAATCTAGTAATCTTATTCGTTTTACAATAAATCTAAAAGATCACTCCGGCCGATTGATCTATAATATTTTTCCAGAGAATAATCTTTTCGCATTACACCTTTTACATTAGAAAAATCTATATTAGTGTTTGCATTATTATCAAAAAGTATCTGATTTACAGCTTTTGATGCTTCCGATGCATAAATTAAAATATCATCAGGAATTTCTGCACCGTTTTCTATCATAAATTTTATACATTCACTATTACATTTATTTAATAGGTAACTAAAGGCTGTAGGTAACTCTTTGTTTTTTTCAGTAATATTTTCATAATATATATGCTTACTTGTGAAATTATCGTATTGAGAAACCTGTTCCTTATAATTTGAAACATAGTTACTGTAATCAAAACTATAGCATTTCTGATTGATGTCGGCACCTTTGTCTAACACAAGCTGTATATACTCTATATCATTATGACATATAGCATAGTCAAGATCGGTAATATTCAAAGGTCTGCCTTTTTCATAAAGATATCTTGCTGTTTCAAAATCAATATTCTTAAATGAATAGCATTCAAAAGTATGATTTTTCTCACTCATTAAGTAATCTATAAAATCCAGTTTTCCGTTAAGATAGTAACCGTCCAAATTGTAAATTTCATTCAATTCGGTTATATCTGTTGATTGAGCTTCATATTCATATACTTTTTTAAACAAGTCAAGGTTCCCGTTATATAACGCACTTTCCAATAAAACAGACGCTCCCGGGTTATAAGCATTGTGATTACATAAATAATCAAAAATATCAGAATATCCAAATAAAACAGCTAATTTAAGATAGTTTTCTTGTGAAGGACTTACTTTTTCACTTTGAAGTTTAAAGCCACATTTCTCTATCAAATATTGTATCATATCCAGATTTCCGCACTGTATTATTCGTTCCATATTAACATTATCAATTTGCATTTCTGTTAATCTACATATTGTTTCAAACTCATCCGGCATTCCAAAATATGAAGCATAATCGAATACTAATTCCTTTTCTTTATCTGTTAGAGCTTCACCCTTCTCAATATATTCTATCGTTTTATCCAGATCACCGGATATAGCATATTCCATAGCCTTTGGCATATTTGTTTCTTCACCTTTTTCATGAAGTATATTCATGAGATAATTTGATACTACAGGTGATGCTCCTATATGATGATATCTGAGATCCTCATCTTTGTTTTCGTCTATATTAAATAGGTCTGTGGTTACTGCAGCACCTTTATCAACGAAAAATTTAGCGGTTTTGATACGATTTTCTTCGCTGTCTCCATAGAAATTAGCCATAACTAAATATAATGGAGAATATCCTAAATCATTCTTTACTTCAAGGTCTGCTCCATATTCCACAAGTAGCTCGGTTGCCCAATAAAAATCATTATCACAAGTGGTTATTAACAGATAATCTCCATTGGTTGATTTTACATTTGGATCAGCTCCTGCATCTAGCATAGCTCTCGAAAAAGTAATATTTTCATAATCTGTAGCACGACCACCATTGTTAAATAAAGCCTTGGCCAATGATGAGCCCTGTTCACATTTATTGATATCGTAATCCGGATACTCCTTTATTACTTCATTAAGTAATTCTACATTTTTGTTTTCCAATGCTATTTGAAATATCTTACTTGCATCCGAGAAACCTGATATTTTCTTCACTTTATCTTTCAAGCTACAGGAAACAAGAGAAAATAATATAATTCCTGAAAGGAAAAGAGATACCATTCTTTTTATATTTTTCATGAAGATTCCTCCTTAAAATTGAGCCTTGGTACAACCTGTACCAAGGCTTATTTTTCTTAAGCAAAATCTAGTAATCTTATTCTCTCTACAACAAATTTTGCTGCCATGCTCAAACCTAGCATATGATTTACGGAATATAAATATTCAGAGTAACAATATTCGTTCATAATACCATATGCACCAGTATATTCAGTATACCAATCATCATAGTATTCATATATATAATGAGCTTCCCCATTACCTGAATATGAATATTTTTGAGTAGCAACCTTACTCAACTCATTGCAAAGACTAGATATAAATTCCTTACTTGCTTTTGATAATTCTCCGTTTGAGATTTCATATATATCAATATTTTTGACCGTGTTACTGAAAAGGTCCGATATACATGAAAAAGCAGTAGATATGCCTTGATTGCCCAATTCTAATACTGAAATAATCAATGGAAACAGTGTATAGAATTCAGAATCTTCAGCCTTTTTAGTATCTGCTTCGACTGCATTCTCGTCATCTATTTTAAATTGTATCACAGCTTCTTCAATTTTGCAACCCTCATCGTAAATAAATTCAGGACAAATTCCTAAAGTTGCATCATTTGTCATTGCATTTGAGTAAAGGCTTTCTCTTGCATCAAGATTTGACAGAATATTTCCTGCAGCTTTTATTTTAACCGATACCTCGAAAGGCTTTGTATCGGTGTTAATATTTGAAAAGCTTTCGACATCTGACGGAACGTCAACTTCAAATATATACTCAGAATCAGGCACGCCAAAAGTCTGGGGATTGGTTCGGCTGAGAGATTTTGTATTTTTATTTCACCGGTAAAACCGTTACCCCAATCGTTGGTAACATTCAGCGAAACAATATATTCATTTTCTGCTTTATCGGTTCTTTGTGAACAGATTTCAAAAGCTTTTGGAATTTCAAGACTTTCTCCTGTCACACAGTAACCGAAATTCACTTCCTGATCGGGCTGAATTTCATAATTATATCCTGCGTTTTTTATAATATGCTGAGTTTCGCTGCTGTGAGCAATGCCGTTCCAAAGTCCGCTTATCTCTCCATGAGCGTCGTATTTCAAAGCCCAGTTTGATATAGTTTCTGAACCTATATTTTTGATTTCAATATTCTGATTATTGCCCCATGAGCTTTTAATATCATAATAAACAACATAACCGTTGCCTATATAGACAGACGAATTGTTATCAGCGACGTCTGCTGCCGAAGCGTAGACCGGAACAATTATGTTGATGAGGACAATAACAGACATGAAAATTGAAATGATTCTTCTTTTCAATTTTTTCCTCCAGATATGTAAAATCTTGTTTTCATAAGAATCCTACGCACAGTTTTCCATGCTGAAAAATTATGATCAGAAATCCGATTGCCGCTCCTATGGTAATGCTTTCTTATATTTTTTAGTCATCAAAATTAGAAGAAAGTGTTTTTTTGCTTGCTGAATAATGTCCGACAATACTTTCTCCGGGTTTAGACTGATTGTTTCAGACTCGCCGTCTTTTAAAAAGCCGGTAAGAATCTTTGAATATTTTTCTTGTCCACATTTCCGTTTTCCCACGGAATAATTATCAATTATTCCATTAGGATAAACAACAGTCATGTCGTTTACATTAAGGAATTCTGAGTATCCGCTCTAAAAAACAAAAAAGCCGATCCTATTGTTTTCTCTGTTTTAAGAGATACCAAAAAAATCGGCAGGCTTAGAGCAAAATATACTCAAAGTCTGCCGTTTTGTTTGACGATGTTTAGTTGTTGAGGGTTCAGATCCTTTTTTAACGAAAAAGCATCTATGGTTTTACACCTGAAATTTTTACCCTCAAAACGCAAAAAAAGCTCGTAAATACGAGCTTTTCGAGGTGTGC
>OGWR01000333.1_pt1 | contig 43460 bp, 48 predicted proteins | sample 1576061 | NCBI WGS metagenome assembly OGWR01 (sample SAMEA3541511, study PRJEB24748) | human gut metagenome | biome: human gut; feature: human-associated habitat; material: faeces | place: China | collected 2012 | reverse complement strand
ATAAATTTATTAAACTCAAATACTTGACCTTGCGTAAAAATTTTATTATTCAAATCAAACATTCCATTCACCTGTTTCATTAATTAAATTCCTTCCCTGTTCTCTTATCTTTAAATGTAATTCTTCCTATTACTTCAAATCCAGAAAGGTATGCTAAATCTTTAATAATATGTACCAATAATCTAATTTTCTTTTCTTGTTCAGATTCTTCTTTAACTACTTTTTTCATAGCACTATAAGCTGTTGGGTCATAATAACCTTCGCTATTATATTTATTCATATTAACTTCACCCCACAACTAAATCATCAAACACAACTGGTATCATTTGTTTAAAATTTTTAAGAAGTGGAATTGTTACTTCAAGCATCTGTTGATGTGGCTTTCCAGTTGTTCCCAATGCACGAAGTTTGAAAAAATGTCTCCATTCACGAAGGTTTGCTGTCATCACTACTTCTGTTTTTAAACTATTTGGAAGAACTGCTCTTGCTTGTTGTGGTGTTAAACCAAAGTTGAGTAACTTGAAATAGGCATCTTCACAAGATTTCATACTATTCTTCCAAATATTCCAACCTTCTGAATTATATTCTAAGTATTGAGGAACGATAAATGTAATTTCTGACCCAAAATCATTATTAAAATAATTACAGTATCTTGTAGATTCTTGTGCAAAAGATGCCATTCTATGTCTAACTAATTCATGACTAATTCCTCTATCTACAACAAATTTAACTGTTACAGAACAATGTTCTAGCATTGATTCATGACCCCTTTTGATAAGCCCTGCAACAAATCTATTAGCAGAATCTTCTTGAATCTTATTTTCACTTTTATAACAAGTTCTTGCAATTAATTCAATTTTTTCTAACATCTTTTGACCATCAAAAACACTGTAAATCTTTGTATACGGTTTAATTATCTTCATTTTCTTCACCCATCCTTTCAATACATCTGTTGACCTTCTGCTTCATTACTTCCTGCACTTCATCTTCACACGAAAGCAAGAATATCACTTGGTCAAACAGCAATTTAACATCTGCTAATTCTTCTACAAGATTTTCTTCAATTTCACATCTTGATAATTTCTTTGAAACAGGTTGACCTTGACCATTAATTCTAAAATATTTGCAAATTATCTGAGTCAATTCTGCCATTTCTTCAATTAATTGTTGCATCTGAACTTCAAGACCATAATGCTTTGCAATCTTAAATTTTGGGTCCTTTTTAATGTATTCTATCAACATATTCTGATAGTTTGATGCTTTGTCTAAGTCTTCCTGACCATTTTTATGTTTATGTCTATACTGATATTTATAAGAATTCAATTCACAAAACGCTTGTGTTTTCTCATAACCAAACTTTTCAACCATTTCTTCTATACATTCTTTTCTACCTGGAATATTATAATGTCCAGGATGAATCACATTTAACATCTTTAATCACCTTCCTTTATGTATATTTATATCAAAAATTTATATTCTAAGCATTTCTTCCTTTGCTCTTGTATAAAAATTTCTATCAATTTCAAAACCAAAAGAACTTCTTCCAAGGTTTCTTGCTGCCCTTAAAGTTGTACCAGAACCACAGCAAGGGTCAACAACCACATCACCAGGGTCAGTAAATGTTTTAATCAACTGTTCAATTACATTGATAGGTTTTTGTGCAGGATGAATTTTAGGAATTTCTTTTCCATCCTTTTCCCACTTAAACCAATTAAAAACCATATGACCTGTTCCTCTAATGTTTTTTCCATTTTCATCAATCTTCAATCCATTTCTGAATTTTGGAAGTTTGTTACGATATAAAACAAGGGCGTATTCTGTTGCACCTACAACTCGCATATTTGCTTTTAATACTTGTGGTGAATAATTCTTAATAAACACCAATGGTATATAATTCACAAATCCATGTTTTTTCGCTGCCGCAATCAAGGTTTGTATTTGTTCAAAAGAACAAAATACAATCATACAAGGACTGTTTGAACTTCTTCCCCTTGGAACTGGTTTAGTGTCATCCTTTTTTAACATTTTGCTACAAAAGTGAAAGTATTCATAAAGATTAAAATTAAAATCTGAATTAAATGCAGATTTCCCTGCAAGACTACTTTCGCCATTCTTATTGTCCCCCCCTTGTACCACATAGGGTTTGAACCATAAAAATTATTACCTACATTATATGGAACATCTGCAATAATCAATTGTGCAGGTGGAATTGCATATTTTTTATAATTCTGCATAGAATCACGATATATTTCACATTTTATTTTCATTAATTCTCTTGTCCCTTCTGAAATAATCTATATTTTTTACCTTTGATTTTTTTATCTACAATTTGATACCCAAATGTTTTAACCATTTGTCTACTGAATTCAATTTTTGACAAACACTGTAATGACTCTGATAAGCAAAATTCTTTGTATCTATCATAGACTAATGATGTAGGTTCAGTTTGCATATTAAATTCTTCATCTTCGCAATCTTTCACGAACATTAAAAGTGGATTGTTTCTTTCTTCATATTCTTGAAGCTCTTGCTTGATTGCATCAGATGTTGTAAAGTTTTTGGTTGCAAGAACCCTTTTCAATCCTTGAATTCCAAGCTGAATTAGATATTCCATAGATTCTTGACCTTTCAGGTCTTCTTCAATCCCTGGTCTGAAATTCGGGTCATCAGACTTGAATTTTGCATTGAATGGAACAATGACAAGTCTTCTCATAATTGCTTGTGAATCAGAACCTTTTCCCATTCTAGGAATATTATTTGCTGAGAATAGCAACTTGCAAAATGGTTTAAAGTCAAACTTTGGCTGACCTTTCTGTTCTGCATCTATCGTTTCACCTGTAACTACTTTTTTAAAAAGTGAAGTGTCTGTCACAAACTCATTTGAAATATCATCACCAATATTTGCTAGTTTTCCAAACATCATTACTGTACTAAATCGGTCCCCTAACTTCTTTAAATCTAAAGATGAAATATTTTTTTCAGACATAAGATTTGAAAGTGTTTTCAAGTATGTACTTTTTCCATTACTTCCTGTTCCAGTTAGAATAAATGCTTTACCGCCTGCCAGGGTGTTTGACCTATACATGCAAGCACCGACAATTTCTTCAAGTAATGACCTAATTTCTGCATCTTTACAAGACACATTGTTAAGCATATTGTCAATCACTTCACTAGATGCCTGTCTGTTAAAATCCCATGGGATTTTATTAGTGATAACTACATCCGGTGTAAATTCTGAAAAGCTATCTGTTAAAACATTGTAAAGACCGTTTCTGAATGCAATCACACAAGCAGGTGCAGGTTTTATATTATCTCTAATTAATATGTTTAAATATGCCATAACTTCTTGTCTTTTTGCTCTGTTCAACTGTGGAATATGTTTAATCATTACAGCTTCAATTTCTTCTTGTCCAGATACATAAATACCATCTTTATACATGTGAAGCTGTCCGTTTAATCTAATAATGTGATGATTATTCTTTAAGAATACAGCAAATTTATCAAATAAAAATGTTGTACCTTTGTAAAACAAAGGTTTGTTAAACGCTTCATCACGCATAATAACTTCTAATTCTTCATCTGAAAGAGGTTCTTTCAAAACATAAGTATTAATTTTTCTTAAAACTTCTCTAGCTTCTTCTTTCTCAAAATCTGCTGATTGAAGTGTTAAAATATAATTAAATAAAGCTTGATTTCTACCATCTCCTGCATCCATATCCATGAACTCAGCTTTTCCTTTTACTGGTATTAACCATTTAGGAATTTCTTGATATTCTTCACCATCTTCTTGGTAAATATCATAAATAATTTTTCTTTCTTCACCATTATATTTTAAAACTTCGTATGAACTCTTAACACCAACTTTAATATCTGCTGTCAAGCCAATTGCTAATTTACAGTGTGTGAAACACTTTTCAACACCTGCATTTATAAACAAAAAGTGCTTTCCTCTTGTTGTTTCATAAACTCTACAATTTAGTTGAAGTTCTTCAACAATATTCATTAATATTTCAGACTGTTCAAAATCATCAATATCAACCAAAATTGTTTTTTCATCTAAAATTCCTGCGAACTCAGGAAGTAACTTAACTTGTTCGTATGTTTTAAAGTCTGTTCTATTTTTGAATTTCTCAATACACTTCTTATCTTTAGTTTCAACATAGCCTTTAAAAAACACTATTTATCACTTCCTTTGTTCTAAAATTTCTATGTATTTTAAAAATTGCTTCTTCTGTTTAACAGCCTTATTAAAATCAGACATACTTTTCGAATATCTTATTTTTAAATATCTATATTCTAGTTTAGTTTTTTCTAACTCATTTTTAGTCAGTTTTACACCATTTGAATATTTTTCAGATTCAATTTTTATAGATATATCTGCAATTTTCTGTTTATAGTCAACAGCTTTTTTCCCTGAACTGATTCTTTTTTCTTCCAATTCATTTACTTTATCCTGGAAGAATTGGTACATAGTTTGAAATATTTCATCTCTATGTTCAAAATCCAACTCAACAACTTTTAATAATTTCTTCAATCGTGCTTGTGATGTTGGAAAAAATATATCCATATGAATATTCATTTGTCCATTTTTATATTTAATTTGTATATCCATTACATCACCCCAAAGTCTTTTAATCTTTTCTTTGCAAGTTCTACATACCAATCTTTATTAAGGTATCTAGGACATTTAACATTATTCATATTCTCATTGAATATAAAACAGTGTTCTGGACTAGATGCAATTTTTTCAGGTTTTCCAGTTCGAATTGATACTTTCTTTACCCCTGCATCAGTTTCCTTAGTGGAAGCAAACAGCCTAACGCACTTTTCTTTTATAACTTCATCACCATGTAAGATGGTAGAATATTTACTTGTTATTTTTGTTACCATCTGAAATTCTTTTAATTCATCACAACTATGAATAAAACTTTCAACTGGAACATTATTCACCATATATTCAACTAAAGCATGATTTACAATAGGAAAATCACCATAATCTAGGTTTGACAGCTTCTTTACATAAGCACCTTTTGACTTAATATGTCCATCAGGTGCAACAATGATGTAATTGTTCACATCTTTCTGAAACACTTTCCTGTATTCATCAAATTCTAGTGTCAAGCCTGTTCTTTGTTCCCATTCCCAAGCAATATCATCAATTAAATTGAACCATTCTTCTTCATCCTGTCCATCAGGCATTTTTACTAAAATACCATCTGTATTGGACTGAATCAGTTGTGCATAAGGTTCAATATGTTCAATCAAATCAAGCAAAAGAATCTGTCCATATACACATACCTTGTTAGACATCAAAGGGTCATACAAGTCATTGTTCTTGTCTTTTAATACACCATAAGTTGAATTCAACACAATTTTCAGAACTGCCTGTAATGGGTCTTTTTTCTTTTTCAGTTCAAGTCTTTCATGGTAGATGTCTACAAATTTCTGTGGGTCTGCAATATTTCTTGAATGTAGGTTGTATCTAATCATCAAAGAAGGATAAAGAGAAGCAACATCCATCATCAGATAATATCCTTCACCAGTATATTGTTCCAATGCTCCATGAACACCACCCCATGCAAATGTGTGTGGGCATCCTGCAACTATAACTGAATATTGATTCTTTTCAGGTTGCTTTTTCCCTGGAATGTGTCTGTAATAACATCTATTATCAGGGTTTGAATACCAATCTAAGACATCTTTGTATTTCTTCACCTGATTTGTGTTAGGGAAATCAATGTCAAATTCATCACCCCTATCACCTTGTCTATGTGCATCTAAGACTATTGCTGTCAACTGTGGCTTTGTTTTTGAAATTAAAGATAGGTCAAGTGCTTTGCCTTTACAAGCAAGTTTCACCAGTTCCAACCTTCCATTGAATTCCTCTTTTCTTTGCAAGAACACTTCAATAGTCTGTTCTACATCATGTATACAATATTTAACAGTTTCAGCAATTTCTGCTTCTGTCAGTTTCCTGTCAATATCAAATGGAACACCGGTTTCTTTAATGTTGTTTCCCATGCTTCCCTCAAACCACTTCAATCCTTTGTCTAAGTTCAACATTACATCATAATTGTTTAATGGAATTTTGCGAAGTAGTGAAGAAAACTTCCATCCAGGGTTACCTTTAACAATGATAAAGTCATTAATTCTTTTGGGGTCAAATCCACAAAGAATTCCTTTCAATATGTACTGGTCATAGTGATTTGAATTGAAACCAACCCAAATATCATTTTTCTTTGCTTGATACAATGAATCCAGTTCTTCATTGTTGTTAATGATAATGTGCTGCTTTTTCTCTGTCATATCAATCACTACAACTAGCCAGTCATATTTAAAGACTTCAAAGTCATAAAATAACACCTATTCTCACCATCCTTTCAATTCATTATCTTCCCAAGGTTTGATTTTATCCTTGGGAAGATAACTAATCTATTTATTCAAGAATAAATACTTCTGTTACTTCAAAGTCACTAAAATCTTTATTTTTCTTATTAGCTGTATATTTTAAAGCATATTCAAAATTATCTGCAATACCTTCATAAATATCCATAAGCAATTCAGAATACTGTTTATAGCTCTTGAATTCCACAACAGGCATGTCTGCACCCATTTCTTCAACCATCTTACGAAGCAACTCATTACAGTTATGAATCTGAAATCCCTGTGTAATAACCTGATTGTAAAAAAGTATACTTCCCTTGTAATCTCCATCAGAAACAATCTTGAACCAAATACTAACCATAGGGTCGCCTTTTTTAGATGCTTTCAATTCCATTTGCTGAACTGCAACTTCATAATTACCATGTGGTACTTCTTTATAAGTTCCATTACCACCATTTGTAGCAGCTTCTGCTATATCATTCTGTAATCCTTCTGTATCAATTTCCTTATCCCATCTACTAAACATATCTTGTGCCATAATTTTCACCTTTTAACCTTTCTATGTAATTAATTTAATGTTGCTATAACCAAAGCTAACGCTTCTTCACTTGTAAATCCTTCATGTATATGAGCATCATATAAAATCTTGTTTGCGTGAGCTATTTCCTGTGGTCCTCTACTCATAAAATTATTTTTGTTCATATTGATAGTGTTGCTTTTATTTTTTTCTACTACCTCTATAAGCATTTTTAAAAATTCATCCATTAGTTTTCACCCCTTCTTTTTCTAACTCTTGTTTTTGGTTTTTCAGGCTCTACCTGCTGTTTCTGATTTTCTTCTGGATTCATTACTGGTGTTTCCTGTTCTTCTACTGGTTCAGATGCCTGCTGTGGTTCGCTCTGTGGGTCATCCTTGGCATTTTCCGCGTCGGTTGTAGAATTACTTTCCTTTCTTCTTCCAGGCTTCTGTGTGGCTTCTGTGGACTTCTGTGAAGGTGTTCCCACTGCCTGATTTGCCTGGTCATAAACATCCATCAAAGCATCCCAGTTAAGAGGAATGGTTGTCTGACTAATTCCCTTCAATCTACCACCACCAAAGATAACTTCATTCTGCTTGAAGTTCAGTGTTCTGCTGTCATCATCTTCAACCACAACCCTTGCAACAATATCAACCATACCTGCAATCTTGTTAGCAATAGCATCCTGGATGTTTGGTGCAATTCTTGTGATGTTTTGACCATTCTTCTTGGTGATGTCCTTAGATATATCTTCGTGAGATACAACCACAAGATTTTCATAATCAAGATTGAAAAATCTTCTCATTGTAGAAAGATATTCTGTCTTGATAATATCCCAACCCTTTCCAAAGCCTGAATCAGATTCATGCTGAATACCAAGGTTATCATACATATAAATTCTGCACATTTCCCTTGTATCTTCAAGAAGGTCAATAATGATTGTTTTAAAGTCATTCTGCTTCTTTTCAAGTTCTGCAATGGTATCCTTAAATACTTCCCAAGCAAATTTTCTGTTGGTCATTCTACCATTAAGTGTAACTTCATCTTTAATGCTGACATAAGGCATTGTAACAAACTGAATATTTCCATCAGTATTTAGATTTAATGGATTTGGTGCATCATCAAGCATTGTTGTCTTACCACTAAAAGCAGCACCATAAATCCAAATCTTTCTTTTATTTGTTGTACTAATATTTCTTCTTTCACTACTTGGTAAATTCATATAATCAATTCCTTTCTGACAATAATCTTTGTATTCACAATAATTGCATAACCAGCTTATGTGCTGAGTAAATTCTTGTGCTTCCAACATATTCTTTGTTGAAAGCAAGAAGTTAATGACCTTTTCAGGGTCATATTCGATTTGAACCAGTTGTGGTTCTTTCTTGTCTAGTTCTTCCTGCAATCTCTGTCTGAACTGAAACAAGTCTTCTTTCTTTGACTGTTTGATGTTGACCTTTGGAACAAACAAGAAATACAAATTTCTAATAATTTTCCCTGGATTGTTCTTTTCAAAGAAATATTTATATAAATGAAGCTGTGGCGAATCCTTGTATTTACTGACATTATTTGAATACTTGAAATCATACAAGTCATATACATTTGGGATGACCTGATGTTCACCACCAAGTTTCTGTTCTGTTTTTGCAGGTGCAAGAAGGTCAATAAATCCAATGAAGTCATCATCTTCAATTTTCACTTCATGTTTACCTGGTGGAATCATTGCTGCTGCCTTTGAAATCATCACCTCAAGTTTCATTGCTTCATTGACATGTGCATCGTTAATAACTGGATATTCCATAAAATATTCGTGAATTGCTGTTTGAATATCTTTTTCTAGTCCAGTATGAAGTGCTGTTCCAAGAAATAATGCGTTATCTGCGTTATCAGGTGGGATTGTTTTAATTCCTTGATTATATTTCAAATCATAACGATATGGACAAGATTCAAAAGTTTCCACCTTGCTGTGTGATACAATCAATTTGACCACCTTCCTTTCAGGATTTTATAATTGCATCTTGTATTTTCCACATTTCCTTGAATAAGGTTGTCCACAAATTTTTTAAATAAATCAAAATCTTTTGGATAAAGAAGAATTCCAAAGCCACCTGCTTCATCAATCTTTTTTAGATTGTAAAGCTGTAATTCACTTGGTTTTCCATGTGGTGCTTTGACTTCAATTCCTAAAAAGCGACCATTACAACAAGCAAGAAGGTCAGGAATACCAGATTTTGTATAAGCTGCACCACCCCAATATTTCAAAAACCAACACCCATTATCTTTCAAAAAAACTTTAATTTTGTTTTCAAAATTCTTTTCATTACCCATATATTGCACTCCTTACTGATAATCCTCTTTTCAATCTTGCTTGAAATGTTGTTCTTTTTACACCAAACAATCTTTCAACATCCGATTGTGTAAATTGAATTCCATCTAATTCATATTTAGGGACACATGATTTGTTTTTATTTTGTTCAGTATATGTGACCCACCTGCAATTTGATGGTTCATAATTTCCATCAGGATTGATTCTGTCAAGGGTCAATTCATCTGAATAACCATTTGATTGTGACCAATCATAAAATGTAAGAAAATCATATTTCCATTCAGGACAGATTGTTATTCCTTTTCCACCCCATCCTTCAAATCTTGTTGCATTTGGATTGAAGCATCTTGTTTTCATATTTGACCATATTCTGTATAATCTTGTTTTAATCAATCCATGTGTGAATCTTGATGCTTCTTTACCTTCTTTGTGTTTGTATTGTCCTTTTGCCATTTTTACTCACCTTCTTTCTTTTGAAATATATACAAGGATATTCCCTAGACCTTTCACTGCACCATTTCCACTGTTTACAATCCTTGCAAGTCACTTCAGTCTTTAACTGTGATTCTGACAGATGCTTTGACATTTGATGTCTTTGTGTATTGTTCATAAATATCAGGTTTATCCTTTTTTAATGCTTTTGAATCAATAGTTGTTTTAGTAGTTGGTGCAACATATACAACTTTTAAAATATCATTTTCAAATGACTTAATTCCAAATTGAGCCATTGCAGCTTCAAGGGCTTTTCGGACTTCTTTTTCATTTTCTTCAAGTTCTTTTTTCTTCTTACTAATTATTGAAATTTGTTGCATTATAGCAAGAGCATTTGAATCATTATTGAATTCTTGTAATGCAGTTTCTTCATCAAACTGTTCTTCACAACCATTCTGTTCAAGTTCTTCCTTGTCATCAAAGTTACTGCAAGCATGTTCACATGTTTCAAAATCTTCACAATAATAGCAGCAACAGTCCTTGTCACATGTGTTATCATTTAGTGCCTGTTTACATTTTTTCATTATTTCCACTATTCCTTTCTTCGAGTTGTTTGTTAAATTCTGTTTGATATTTAATAATGTCTTCTGTATAAGGTGTTGTATATATTCCTTTATTCCAAAGTGTTTCTGCACCGTTAGACCCCATATTGTATGCCATTAAAACAAGCTTTGGGTCTGTATATTCTTCAAATAACTTTCTTAAAACAAATAAACCAGCTCTGATATTCTGTTCTTTATCTAAAAAATCAGTTACACCTATAGTTTCTGTCAACCATGTATGATTTACCTTATTAATCTGCATTAAACCATAATCACCTGTAGAACTGATAATATCAGCATTAAAAGAAGATTCCTTCTGCATCAAAGCCATAACTAATGTCCAATCAATGTTATATCCTTTGCATAAGTAAAAAGTAAATTTTTGTGTTTCTTCATCAAGTTTACAATTAAGTGGTGTAAATTTATATTCATCACCTGACCAGTCTGTTGACACTTCGTGTGTAAAAACAGTTCCATCATACGCACCAAAATGATTAACATTTTGCATAATATAATCATTTTGCAATTTTACTTTTTTCTTATCACTATATGTAATTCCTCCAATTAGTCCTCCTAATATAAGAACTGTTGTTGTAAACAATAAAAATCTTCTTTTTACAACCTTTTTTTGCTTTTGTTTTCTCATAAAGTTTCCTCCAATAATTTACTACTGATTAATTTCTTTAAATAATTCATCAGTAAAATCCCTTCGCATTTCTAATGCTTGTAAAATATTTTCTTCAACACTGTTTTTGCACATCAAAATGTAATAGAAACAAGGTTGTTCTTGACCAATTCTGTGAATTCTTTTCTTTGATTGTTCAAATAGTTCTGACTTGTCAGTCAGTGTGAAATATATAACTTTATTTGCTTTTTGAAGATTTAAACCCATTGCACCTGCCTGATATTGAATGAAAGTAATTGAATTATCATACTTATCATAATTATCAAGTTGTTTATCATAACCATTGACTAATGAAAACTTACGATTACAATCACAAGCTATTTCACTTAGAGCATCAAGTTCAGCAGTAAAGTTATAAAACACAATCAATCTGTCTTGTGTACTTTCTACCAATTCCTTAAATGCTTGTAGCTTATATTCACTGTATTGACCACACAACTGTCTTGCATAAAGTCTTTTAGTCAATGTAGTATCACCAACTAATTCCTTGTCATCAACAGTAATAATAGAGTCTTTCATAAACTTCCTATATTCTTTAGAAGTTGGGACAAACTGTTTAATGAAGGTCTGTTCAGGAAGGTCAAAACATTCTTCTGTTTTCATAAATACTGCTCCATGTTCACGCAATTTAGATTTTAATCTTTCAACATTCTTATATGGATTTTCCTTGTCCACTATTTTGTGAAAAAAACCACCCATGTCAATCTTTGTCCAATTGACATATTGTCTATTGTAAACATCTTCTGAAATCTTCCATCCAAGCAGATGAATTTGTGACCAAAGGTTTTCATATTTTCCCGCCGTTGGTGTTCCCGAAAGAAGGACCACAAACTGTGGTTGTAATTTCATAACACCTTGTTTTGTTTGCTTTGCAGCTGTATTCTGAATCAAAGAAGATTCATCAAGCATCAATGTAAAGATTGTTTTGTTCAGTTCTTGAATCAGATTTATCCTTCTCCAAAGAAGTTCATAATTAACGATTCCAATTCTAATTTTGTACCTAGAATGAAGAAACATATCCATTCCTGTATTTGTTGTCAAATCATAACACCATGCACCTGATTCATCACACTTCATCTTGTCAATGTAATATTTAAAGAAGTGTTCCTCCCAATCTGCAATCTTGGACTTCTGACACACAATCAAGATGTCTTCACCAAATGACATTGCTTTTTCAGCACCAACAAATGTTTTTCCAAGTCCCATATCCAAATAATATGCAACTCTATTTAAGTCTTTTGTTTGTTCTAATGCTTCCTGCTGATGTTTGAAAAGTTTCATAACATCACCACCTATGCTTCAATACTGATTCCAGTAATTTCTTTAAAAATATCCTTATCAAAGTTTGGAAGTTGCATCACACTGTCTTTTTGTACATCTGAAAGACCATCCCACCACATCTGTCTTCCTGTTTCTTCTTCAATATGCTTCAAGAATCCACCTGTTGCTAAATATTCAGGATGTTGTTCTTTTTCTTCATCAGTCATATCATCTTCCCATATCCAAGAAAGAACATTTGAAGGACAATTCATAAGAATATATCTCGCATCTGAATTTAACCAATCACTATAATTCCAGTTAGAAGGTTTGTTAAACAAGTAAATTTTTGGTGATTCAGTATTAAAGCATCCGTTTGAAAAGCAAGTCTTGTTCCAATCACCGCTGTTACGATTACCGCTGTTACAATCACCGCTGTTACAATCACCGCTGTTACAAAGACCAGTGCAAGCTTTTCCCAAATTTACAAGCTCAAGAACTTCCTGCCAGTTAATTTCTCTAACAATCTTAATTTTATTAGTACAGCACTTACTATCTTCATCATTAGAGTCAATCTCACCAAGTGCTTCTACTTCTGCAACTTTATTATTAGGGTCAAATTTATAATAGCTAAAACAATCTGATGCCTTTGTGCAGAAATGAAATCCCTTATCACAACAAACTGGTGTAACATCTTCCTCAAATACTTTGCCTACCTCAAACTGGAAACCTCTACAAGTCCAGTCAGAATTAAAAACCTTATAACCTTTCATTTTTTGTCCATCCTTTCAAAAAATATTTATTATGAAACTTTTATTCCTGTTACTTCTTCAAACTTCTGCTTTGTTATAACATAAGTCCATTGACCTGACATTTTAACAGCCATTCCAAATTTTAATGTTCCTTGCTGCAATCCAATTCTGATAAATTGTTCAGAAGCATTTAATAAACTTGCAGCATCTGCAACTGAAAGCCTATTACTATAAATTTTCATATCAATCACCGCCTATCATTTTCACACTTGCTTTATGGGCTACATAATCATCATAAGTTAGTGCTTTGTGACCCCTACCCCTCGGCTGTGAAAAAACATAATCAACCATATCAAACACATTTTTCATAGTAACCTGTTCGGGATGTATCACAAAGTTTGGAAGATTAATTCCATACTGCTCACATATTCCATTGATTGTTTCTGCAATCTGTGTTGGTGATGCACCTTGCTTTTCCATATTATCTCTAGTAATACGGATAAGATTTATTACATCTTTCAAAGGTGTGTTCCCATAATGCCCTGTTTTTCTTATAGCAGGAAGAACCTCTGATGTTACCCAACGCTTAAATTTCTTAGCACTAGGTAACTTGCTTGAAAGAATAAGACTGTAAAGACCACTTTCGTTAATGAAAATCACTTCTCGATTCTGACCTGACAGAACGATTCGTTCGGTCAGCTTATCCTCAACATCAATATGGTCACGAATTGCCTTTTGAGGATTGCTATATCCCAAAGCAACTGCAATATCTTTACCAACAAACCAAGGTTGGTCATTTATCATTACTGTTCTTATACAACCAAGTTCTTCATTATTAAAAACTTGTATATTATTCATAAGTTTTTACCTCCTAATATTACTTTTAATACTTCTCCTTATATGCTATAATTCAATTAACTGATAGTGGCATATTAGTTAATATCTATAGAAAGGAGAATTAATTATGAATTCAGAAACCCTAGAATTTTTAAAAGAACTATACACTGGGTATAAACAATACGGTTATAAATTTTCTCTTGTATATTCTACTGACCAATCAGAAAAACTTGAACAACAGAAAATGCTTGAATATCTTGAAGACAACGGTTATATTATCTTAACTTCAAATTCAATCGGCTTCCGTGGTATAGAATTTACTGATTATGGACTAGATTACATAGAAAATTTAATCTAGTGCTTAAACTTATTCGCTATGAGGGTCATATAAAATATGATATGACTCTTTAGTGAATAGGCTTTGTTGTAAATAACCTCAAAGTTAATGCTCCTTCCGAATACATCCTCTAAATTATTTGTTCTCGCTATTATCACAATTTTAAAATTAAATAATCCAACTTTAATCTCAGAATGATAATACTTGTCACCAATTTTAATAATAACTTTTCTTCTCATTCTCAACCTCCTTGCTCACATATCGTGATTTTAAGTAGTATAAAAAAGCTCTACTAGGTCAACATCATAGTAATTAGCTATTTTAACTTTAGTTTCATCACGAGGAATCCTCTTACCTGTTTCATACATTGCAAGTGTAGATGATGAAATACCTAAGTCTTTGGCAACATCATCCCTACGCTTAGTTCCTCTTAAACTTAGTAATTTTTTTCCTATTTTTGTTTTATTCATTATGTTCACCTCCTTGCTCACATATCGTGATTTTAGTATAAATCACATTTTGTGATTTGTCAATACCCATTTTTAATTTTTTACATTTTGTGATTTTTCTCTTTACTTTCATCACGAAATGTGATACTATATTTTTGGGAGGTGAGGAAATGAGCAAATTCCACACTAGATTAAAAAAACTTAGAATAGATAGTGGATATACACAAGAACAACTGGCAAAAAAATTAGGTATAACCAAAAGTAGACTAGGAATGTATGAAATAGGTCAACGCAATCCTGATTTTGAAACTTTGGAATTGATTGCAGACTTCTTTAATGTAGATATGAACTATTTATTAGGAAAATCATCTACCACTACAAAAATTCAACTCAACGATACCTCTGTTATTGTTAATAATGTTGAATTAGATGCTACTAAAAAAGCTCTATTGCAAAATTATGAAAATTTGAATTTTGAAGGACAGCAAAAACTAAAGACTTATTCAGATGACTTAATTTCTTCTGGTAGATACTCTAATGAACAACAAATAACATTGGTTGCTGCTAGAGGTGATAGCAACAAGGCTGTTGACATTAAAAAGTCTGATGTTGAAGATGATATGAAAAACTATATTCCACCTGATGATTTATAGTTTACATAATATTCCATTAATGGAATTAACCTACTAATGATATATTACTACTTCTTTTCTATACTGTTATAGGAAAGGAGTGGTAATATGTATCACGATTATGAGATAGCTAGAAATAAGGCTTGGGAAACTTTAATAAAATGTAATATAACAAGCCTACCAATCAATCTTGCTACTATAGCAAGATTAAACAACATCACTATACTAAAATATAGTGATAGCAAGCAAAATCTAACAGGAGATGGGTTTAGTCTTAATGTAAATGGTGTAAATGTAATTTACTATAATGACAATAAACCTAAAGCTAGAATTAGATTTACTCTAGCTCACGAGCTTGGGCATTGTTTACTTGGACATTTAAAGTTTGGAAAGACATATAATCGAAATTCAGAAAAAGATTTTGACGGTATGGATATATTTGAAATGCAAGCCAATGTGTTTGCAAGAGATATATTAATGCCTGCTACTGTGCTACATAGCTTAGATATTAAATCTTTTGAAGATATTAGTAGAATATGTAATGTATCTGAACAATCAGCCAAAATACGATACGAAAGGCTATTAGAACTAGAAAAAAGGAATATGTTTAACAGACACCCACTTGAAAAGCGAGTGTATAAACAATTTACTAGATACATAGATAACTGTAAAAGTTCAAGATAGGTTCAAGATACGGTTCAAGATGTAACCCTTGATTTTATGCGGTGGTTCAAGATGGTTCAAGATGTTTTTAAGTTAAGGATATATTAAAATATAAAATCATTAAAATTTTATGTTTCTCTAAAAAATATCTATAATATATATAGAACCGTACATCTTGAACCGCTTATTTAAAAAACCTAGTAAATTACAGCCTTTCAGGCGGTTCAAGATTTATGACTATGTTGAACTTTTAAATTTGTAAGCACATTCCCATTTTGGGTATTTGCTATAAAAAAGACCTCCGATTGTTGGTAGCAATCGGAGGTCAGGATGGAAACCAAATCGGATGGATGAAATGGTTACCAATATCACCAATATAATTATACCATTTCATCCGCAAAAAAGAAAGGATGAAATAAATGAAATTACCAAATTCTTATGGTTCAGTTTACAAGTTATCAGGGAAAAGAAGAAAACCTTGGGTAGCACGAAAGACAGTTGGTTGGAAACAAGTACCTGAAAAGATGAAATCATATCCTGTTTATAAATTTATAGGATATTATGAAAGTAGGACAGAAGCACTTCAAGCACTTGCAACATTTAATGAAGACCCTTATGATTTACACATCAACACAATAACTTTTAAAGAAGTATATGAAAAATGGTCAGAAATTCATTTTGAAAAAGTTTCTGAATCTAATGTTAAAGGTTATAAAGCATCATATAAACTTTGTGACAAAATAAAAGATATGAAATTTGTTGATATAAAACTAGCTCATTTGCAAAAAGTTGTAGATGAATCGGGAAAAAATACACCAACTTTGAAAAAACTTAAAATATTATTTGGTCTTATGTATGATTATGCGATTATTAATGAAATTGTTACACCAGATAAAAGAGATATGGTTAGATATGTTGACATAAGTAAACCCGGAAACCCAAATGCTTATGATAGAAAACCTTTCAGTAAAAAAGCAATTAAGAGTTTATGGACTGCTGAAAAATCAAATGAGTATTTATCTGTTATTCTTATGCTTATATATACTGGTGTTAGAATAGGTGAAATGCTTGATTTAAAAAAGGTAGATGTTCATTTAGAGGATAGATGGTTTTATGTAAAAGAATCAAAAACTGATGCAGGTATTAGAGAAGTTCCAATAGCAGAAAAAATCGTTCCTTTTTTTGAGCATTGGATGCAGAAAAAATGTGATTATTTAATTTGTACACCGGATGAACAACCTTTTACATATCGCAATTATTATGATTCATACTGGATACCATTAATGAATAGTTTATCTTTAGAAAAATATACTCCGCATTGTACAAGACACACTTGTGTATCGTTGTTGACAGAAGCAGGTGTTGATGAAAGAATAATACAAAAGATAGTTGGTCACAAAGGACAAAATGTTACACAAGCTGTTTACACACATCTTGACCTTGATACTAAACTTAACGCAATTAATAGAATATAATAGTTTTAAAAAAGCCATTGATTTTTGTTACTAACTTGTTACTAACTTGTTACTAACAGACAAAATTTCATAAAAACGGACAAAAAGAAAAATCCCACAAATACAGGAAAAACCTTGTATTTGTGGGATTAATTTTTGCTCTTGAATTATCTCTTTGAGAACTGAGGAGCTCTTCTTGCTGCCTTTAAACCGTACTTCTTTCTTTCCTTCATTCTAGGGTCTCTAGTGAGGAAACCGGCCTTCTTTAAAGCTGGTCTGAAATCTGAATCAGCTTCAAGTAAAGCTCTTGAAATACCGTGTCTGATAGCACCTGCCTGACCAGTAGTACCACCACCGCAAACATTGATGCTAATATCGAACTTACCAGTAGTGCCTGTTACTTCTAAAGGCTGTCTGATGATAAGCTTTAATGTTTCAAGACCGAAATATTCTTCGATGTCTCTCTTATTAACTGTAATCTTACCGCTACCAGGAACTAAGTAAACTCTAGCTACAGAGCTCTTTCTTCTACCTGTACCGTAATATCTAGCTGCTGCCATAATATCTTACCTCCTAATTAAAATCTAAGCTCTAAAGCTTCAGGCTTCTGTGCTTCGTGACCATGTTCTGCGTCAGCATAAACATATAACTTCTTAAGCATATCCTTACCAAGAGTGTTCTTAGGAAGCATACCCTTAACAGCGTGCTTAATAACTTCGCAAGGCTTCTTTTCCATCATTTCTCTGAGAGTAGTTTCCTTGAAACCACCAACGTAGTCAGAGTGACGTCTGTAAAGCTTCTGTTCCATCTTCTTACCTGTTACTTTAATCTTGTCAGCGTTTACAACGATAACATAATCACCTGTATCAATGTGAGGTGTATAAATAGGCTTGTTCTTACCACGAAGAACTGCTGCTACCTGAGATGCAAGACGACCTAAAGTTAAGTCAGTAGCATCAACAACATACCATTTTCTTTCTATTTCAGCTGTCTTAGCTATAAATGTTGTTCTCATTAGAAAATTCTCCTTCCAACCAATATACAATAAGTAATAAAACTTGTTGCACACTCCCAATGTCCGAAAGGAATATACAACCAACACAGTCAGCAAAAATCGGGGCTAACGATAAAAGCCAACATTCAAACATTGCTATTTTACTATAAATCAACAATGTTGTCAAGATTTTTTTACATAAAATCTCCATATTTTTCACTTTTATATTTTTAAGCACTGACCAATAAATATGCACTACTATTTTTGTGAATAATTTGACATAAACACCGTCATTTTTTATATTTCATTGTTAATTATGATTATTGTTACTCCAAAATGTTTGTGCTATAATCTAAATAATCAAAAGAAAAAAGGTGATAATATGAATTTACGAAGTAAAGATGTTCAACCTTCAGAGTCAATGCCTTTAGGGCTTATGCTTGCCATTGTAGGTGGTTTCCTCGATGCCTACACCTTTTCTACAAGAGGTGGAGTGTTCTCAAATGCCATTACAGGTAACATAGTTCTTTTAGGTCTTAATTTGGCAAATTTGGATTTTTTCCACGCATTTAGATACTTTCTATCTCTTTTTGCCTTTGCCTCTGGGGTACTTATTATAAGTCTTATACAAAAGCGTATTAAGTACATAACTCTAATACATTGGCGAGAAATTGTGTTGGCTACAGAAATTATTCTTATATTTGTAGTAGGTCTTATTCCTAATCAGTACGACACTATAGCAAATATAATTGTACCATTTACCTGTGCTATACAGATTTCTACATTTAGAAAAGTTAAGGGTTATGCCTGTGCAACAACAATGTGTACCGGTAATCTTAGAGTAGCTACTGAAAGCCTTTTTGGTTTTATAGCTTCTAAGGATAAAAATCAGCTCAAAAAATCACTTACATATTATGTTGTAATTACATTTTTCCTTATTGGTGCTATAATCGGTCTTGTGTCTTGTAAGTTCTGGGACATTCACGCTGTATGGCTCTGCTGTATAATGCTCCTTGCTCTTTTCCCTCTTATGCACAACTGGCACAAAAAATACGGAAATGTTGAAGAATAAGTACAAAAAATCGGCTGTCCTCTGACAACCGATTTTTCTTTTATTATGACGCCTGAAATTGGCTATTATACAATTTACTATAAAATCCACCTTTGGCAAGAAGTTCTTCATGACTTCCCTGCTCAATTATTTTACCCTCATTCATAACCAAAATAAGTGAAGCATTTCTTATAGTAGAAAGTCTGTGGGCTACAACGAAACTTGTTCTTCCTTCCATCAACTTATCAAAGGCTTCCTGTATCTGTACTTCTGTACGTGTATCAATACTAGATGTTGCCTCATCAAGTATAAGCATTGGAGGTCTGCAAAGCATTACTCTTGTAATACACAAAAGCTGTTTCTGCCCCTGACTGATACTGTCTTCACTTAAAACAGTATCAAGACCCTTTGGCAATCTCTCAATAAATTCCCAGCTATGAGCCTCTTTAGCAGCCTTTATAATCTCATCATCTGTAGCATTAGGCTTGCCGAAGGCTATGTTTTCTCTTACAGTACCTTGTTTTATCCAAGTGTCCTGCAACACCATACCATAGCAACTACGGAGTGCGTGTCTTGAAAGGTCTTTTATACTGTGACCGTCTACGAGAATATCTCCCTTATCCACGTTGTAGAAATTCATAAGCAAGTTAATAAATGTAGTTTTTCCACAACCTGTAGGACCAACTATGGCAACTCTCATACCCTCTTTAGCCTGTAAATTAAAGTCTTCAATAAGTTTTTTACTCTTATCGTAGCTAAAGCTGACATTCTGAATATCAACCTGACCCTTTACATTGTCAATAGTACCCTCTGCATCCTGACTTTCTTCTCTCTGCTCAAGAAATTCAAATATACCTGATGCACAAGCAAGGGCATTTTGCATTTCTGTAATAACTGAGCTTATGTCATTAAAAGGCTTCATATATTGGTTTGCATAGGCAAGCATTACAGAAAGTCCACCTACTGTAAGAAGTCCATTTGGTATAATAAAAGCACCAACTAAGGCTACGCCGGCATAAATAATATTGTTTACAAATCTAGTACAAGGGTTTGTAAGACTACTATAAAATACAGCTTGCTGGCTATACTTTTGGAGTTTATTGTTTATAACATCAAATCTTGATGATGCCTTTTCTTCGTAGCCAAAAGCCTTAACTACCTTTTGATTACCTATCATTTCCTCTATGAAAGCTGTCTGCTGACCTCTTGTCTTACTCTGTTTTTGGAACATAGTGTAAGAACGAGAAGAAATAAACTTAGCTACAAAAAAGCTCAAAGGTGTTAAAACAATAACCATAATTGTAATCCAAAAATTCTTAGAAAACATAAATATTAATGTAGCTATTATTGTTATAACCCCTGAAAAAAGCTGTGTAAAACCAAGTAAAAGACCGTCTGAAAGTATATCGGCATCAGCTATAATTCTACTTACAATATCACCTGTACTGTGGCTATCCAAGTAGGAAAGTGGCAATTTCTGAATATGTTTAATTGACTTAGAACGAATATCCTGAACAATTCTGAATGTCATTCTGTTGTTAAAAAGGTTCATTATCCAAGTAGCAAGAGCAGATACCACAGCAAACACAATAATTTGTTCCAAATAGTAAACCATTCTGCCAAAATTTACATTGTGTTCTGCTACAATTTCGTCTATAGCCTTACCAAAAAGAATAGGTACATAAAGCTGTAAAACAACTGAAATTCCGGCAAGTATTATACTTAAAGCAAGGAATATTTTATACTTTCCAATAAGTTTCAGAATTTTAATCAAAACTTCCATACTGTTTTTCTGTTTTCTGTTTTTCATACTCTCACACCACCTTCATAAAACTTGCGTTCTTCTGGAAATTGAGAGAAGTATATTTCTCTGTATACCTGACATTTTCCCATAAGCTCATTGTGAGTACCTTGTCCCACTAATTCGCCATTGTTAAGCACAAGAATATTGTCAGCCTGTCTGATACCAGCAATTCTCTGAGATACAATAAATGTTGTTGTTTTATTTTCCAATTTGTGAATAGCCTGTCTTAATTTTGCATCTGTAGCAAAGTCTAAGGCACTGGAACTGTCATCAAGTATAAGTATTTCAGGCTTTCTCACTAAGGCTCTGGCAATAGTAAGACGTTGTTTCTGACCACCGGATAAGTTTCTACCCATTTGCTCTAACTGGAAGTCCAACTGACCCTCTTTCTTTTCCACAACCTCTTTTGCCTGTGCTGTTTCAATGGCGTCATAAATTTCACTATCACTAGCCAATTCATTGCCCCATTTAAGGTTTTCTCTTATGCTACCCTTAAACAAAACAGCCTTTTGCTGAACAACAGCTATTTTTTCGCACAATTCCTTGTGAGTGTAGTTTTTAACATTTTGTCCGTCTATAAGTACATTGCCTTTTACAGCATCATAAAATCTAGGAATAAGGCTTATTAATGTACTCTTACCACTACCAGTACCACCTATAATACCAATAGTCTGACCCTTTTTAGCCTTAAAACTAATGTTTGAAAGACTAGATGCACCGGCTCCACTATAAGTGAAAGTAACATCTTTAAACTTAACAGCAGTATCAGAATTATCCACCTTTTTGCTTTCATTTTGTGGATATTCCATACTTGACTTTACATTAAGCACATTTGCAATTCTGTCAGCACAAGCCATTGATTTGTTAAGGGTAATTATCATTGATGCCATTTTTATTAACTCAACAATAATTTGTAACATATAGTTATAAAGGGCAACAACCTGTCCCTGTTGCATATTGCCTAAGTTGACCTGAACACCTGCTTTATACACAAGAACTACTGCACCAATGTTAATAAGTACGTAGGTTACAGGATTCATTAAAACAGAAATTCTACCTACAAACTCATTTAATCTTGTCAATTCTCTGTTGCTGTCCTCAAATTCAGCCACAGACTGTTCCTCTCTACAAAAAGCTCTTATTACTCTTACACCTGTGAGATTTTCCATTGTAAGTCTTGTAACTCTGTCAAGTCTGGATTGTACCTTTTTGAAAAGTGGAATACTTACAAGCATAATAGATAATATTACAACAAAAAGTATAGGAATTGTAACAACAAATACAATGGCACACTTTACATTAATAGTAAAAGCCATAACCATAGCACCGATTACAATAAATGGACTTCTAAGCATAAGTCGTAAAGCTATATTAAGACCATTTTGTACCAAGTTTACATCGTCTGTAAGTCTTGTAATTAATGTATCAGCACCTAAGGTATCAATTTCTGTAAAAGATAATGTCTGAACGTGTTCAAACATAGCCTTTCTTACCCTTGTAGCAAAACCAACACTGGCTTTGGCAGCAAAAAACTGAGCTGTAATACTGCAAGTAAGACCTACAGCAGCCATAATAAGTAACACACCAAATCTTTCTACTATATAAGTGTGGTTGTTGTTGGCAACACCTACATCAATAATCTGTGCCACAACTACCGGCACAAGTAAGTCAAACAATACTTCCAAAAATTTAAAAATAGGTGCAAGTATACTTTCTTTTATATATGGTTTCAAATATATACCAAGACTTTTCATATTTTCACCCTTTCTTACGAATATTATTTGTATTATTATTCGTAAAAAAACCGTCTGCTACACAAGCAAACGGTTAATTTTACTATATTCTGTTTATCTTTTCCAAAAATCTAATAATTTTGCCACCCATAGGCACCATCTGTAAATCTTCTCTTGCAAAACCCTTTACACATATCATTGCTACTACGAAAACTACCATAGCCACAATAATAGCTAAAAGTGTACATACAAGATTACTAGGCATAAACTTATAGAACAGGTGGTAGCTAAGTAAACTGAATATACCCATTATAATTGAGGCAATAGACGGTTTTACAAGCATACCAACAAAGTCCGGTCTAACACCTGTTGCCTTTATTAAAGCTCTAAAATTCAAAAGACTGGCAATAATATAGCAAACAGTTGTACTAATTACAGCACCAATAATATTTATTTCAGGAATGGCAATAAGGAAATAGTTTACAGGAATTTTAGCAATACTACCCCAAAGGGCATTCCAAGCTGGGGCATTAACCTTGCCTACACCCTGTAAAACACCTGTTGAAATCTGACTTAATGCCAAGAAAACAACACTTATTGAACCGACTCTGATAAGCATACCACCGTCAGAATAATTAGGGAAAAGCATTTGCAAAATCTGTGGACCTAAAGCACCAAGACCAATAGCTGCTGGAATAGAAATAATCATTGTAAGGCGAAGTGTAGTATCAACCTTTGCCTGTACAAGTTCGTGTTCCTTTCTTACTACACTGCCTGCAATACTAGGTATAACGGCTGTAGCAAGGGCAGTAGAAATAGCAACAGGCATAGTAGAAAGTGTAACATACTTACCTGTAAGCTGACCATAGAGGGCATCTATTTCTTCAGCAGTATAAGTACCAATAGCTGCCAAACGAGAATTAACCATAACCATATCTATTAAATTTGTCATAGAGAAAATGGCTGTACCAGTAATAACCGGAATAGCAATTTTAAAAAGGTTTGATGTAATTTCTCTGCTTGTTTCCACTCTGTAATCTTTTTTATCCTCAGCGAAAAGCTCCATTCTGCCTTTTCTTGATGTAAAGAAAATAACTACTAATGTAACAAGTCCTGCCAAAGCACCAATACCGGTACCGGCAGTACCACCGGCTGCACCTAATTCAACACTTGTCTTAACAAGTATCCACGCAAGGTACACACTAAACACAGCATTTAAAATCTGTTCTACAATCTGAGAAATTGCAGTAGGCACTGTACTGTTAAAGCCCTGAAAATAACCTCTGAAAACAGCCATAACAGAAACAATAAATACAGTAGGTGCTAAAGTCAATATACAATAATAGCTTCTTGGACTTCCTATAGCCTTACAGAAAGCATTTGCTCCCAAAAACATAGCTATAGTACAAATAAGACCCAATCCACCAGCAACAAAAAAGGAAGTTCTAAAAATCTTTTTAGCATTTGTATATTCGCCTAATGCCAACTTTTCAGATACCATTTTGCTTATGGCAACAGGAAGACCTGCCGAACTCATAATCAAAAACATATTGTAAAGATAATAGCCAGCACTATAAATACCGTTTCCCTCATCACCAATCATATTGGTGAGAGGTAAACGGTATAAAAATCCCAAAAGACGAACAAGTATGCCGGCTACTGCAAGTATTGCAGCCTGCTTTACAAAAGAACCCCCGTTCTTTTTCACTTTGTTCATTTATTTTTCTCCTCTAAAATCGGATAATTAGCAACGAGCTGCCTTTCTTCTTGCAACTGGGTCAAGGTATCTCTTTCTAATTCTAAGGTTTTCTGGAGTTACTTCTACTAATTCATCATCGCCGATGAAGTCGATACACTGTTCAAGACTCATTACAACGTGAGGAACAAGCTTTAAGGCATCATCAGAACCTGATGCTCTAGTGTTAGTAAGCTGTTTCTTCTTACAAACGTTTACTTCCATATCGCCTGAACGAGCATTTCTACCAACAACCATACCAGAGTAAACCTTTGTACCAGCACCGATGAAAAGTTCACCTCTGTCCTGAGCATTGAAAAGACCGTAACCAACAGCTTCGCCAGTTTCGAAAGCAACAAGTGAACCCTGACTTCTGCTCTGGATTTCGCCCTTGTATGGTTCATAACCATTGAATACAGTATTGATGATACCATTACCTCTTGTATCAGTTAAGAATTCGTTTCTGTAACCAATAAGACCTCTTGCAGGAATGTTGAACTCAATACGAGTATAACCACCGTTAGAAGGAGCCATATTTACCATTTCGCCCTTTCTAGTACCGAGCTTTTCAATAACTGTACCAACATATTCTTCCGGTACATCAATTGTAGCAAGTTCCATAGGTTCAAGTCTCTTGCCGTTTTCGTCATTCTTGTAAAGAACTTCAGGTCTTGAAACCTGGAATTCATATCCTTCTCTTCTCATTGTTTCAATAAGGATAGAAAGATGAAGTTCACCACGACCACTTACCTTGAATGCTTCTGCTCTGTCTGTATCTTCTACTCTAAGAGAAACGTCTGTGTTAAGTTCTCTCATAAGTCTTTCTCTTAAGTGACGGCTAGTAACGAACTTACCTTCCTGACCAGCAAATGGACTATCATTTACACTAAATGTCATAGAAAGTGTAGGTTCACTAATCTTGTTAACTTCCATAGCTACAGGATTGTCAACAACTGTGATTGTATCACCAATGTGAATATCAGGCATACCACTTACAGCAACGATTGCACCAATAGTAGCTTCCTTAACTTCAACTCTTTCAAGACCTTCATATTCATAGAGCTTAGTTACTCTAATCTTAGTGAGCTTATCTGGGTCATGGTAGTTTACAATAGCAACTTCGTCATTAACATGAACTGTACCATTTTCAATCTTACCAATACCAATCTTACCAACGTATTCGTTGTAATCAATAGTAGTAACGAGCATACCAAAGTCTGCATCCGGGTCACCAGTAGGTGCAGGAATATGTTCGATAATTGTATCAAAAAGTGGCTTCATATCAGGTGCATCAAGGGCTTCTTCTGGAGTAAGAGCAGCCTTACCCATCTTAGCAGATGCAAATACGAATGGAGAATCAAGCTGTTCATCAGTTGCATCAAGTTCCATGAAAAGTTCAAGAATTTCATCAACAACTTCTTCAGCTCTAGCTTCTGGTCTATCAATCTTGTTTACACATACAACAACAGGAAGACCAAGGCTTAAAGCATTAGAAAGAACGAACTTAGTCTGAGGCATAGCACCTTCATAAGCATCAACTACAAGAACAACACCGTCAACCATTTTAAGTACACGTTCTACCTCGCCACCGAAGTCAGCATGTCCTGGAGTATCGACAATGTTAATTTTTGTATGTCCATAGTAAACAGAAGTATTCTTTGAAAGGATTGTAATACCTCTTTCTCTTTCAATATCACCACTGTCCATTACTCTTTCTCTAACAACCTGATTAGTACGGAAAGTACCACTCTGCTTTAAAAGTTCATCAACCAAAGTTGTTTTACCGTGGTCAACGTGGGCAATAATAGCAACATTTCTAATATCGTCTCTTGTAGTTTTCATTTTATTCACTCTCTTTTTTCAAATTTTTTGCCTATTAACGCATTGTCAACATTATAACTAATTTTCATTTATTTATCAAGTATTCATATTAACAATTTTTTTACGGTCTCGCAGTTGTGATATAGTAAATTTGCCAAAAGCCTAGGCTAACTCCTATCTATCTTATCCTTTTAAACTATACACTTTATTTTTGCCCCAACTTATGCTATACTATCTCATTATAAACGAACCTTTGTTCAGGCATAGATTAAGACGAAAGGAAGATACCTGTGGATTATACTGAAGTTTCTGGTATTGTGGAAAGCATTACCTTCTATAATAAGGAAAACGGTTACTGTGTTTTTACAATCGCAGGAACTGGAAATGATGAATATGATGAGCTTACTTGTGTCGGAACAGTTCCTAGTATTGCACAGGGAGAAAGCATAAGTCTAAAAGGCAGAATGGTAAATCATTCTACATACGGTATGCAACTTAATGTAGAAAGCTATGAAAAGACTGCACCCAAAACTGAAAAAGCTATGGAGCTTTATTTAGCCAGTGGGGTATTAAAGGGTATAGGTCCTAAAACTGCTGCCAAAATTGTCAAAAAATTTGGTATCAAGACTATGGATATTATTGAAAATGAGCCTGAAAGACTTGCTGAACTGAGAGGTATAACTCTTGAAAAAGCTATTTCCATAGGACAGACATTCAGAGAACAGGCACAGCTTAGAGCCTTAATAATGTTTTTAGGTCAATACGGCATAACTCCGACTTATGCTATAAAAGTACACCAAAAATACAAGGACAAAGCTATTGATGTTATAAGTCGAAATCCCTATTCCCTTGCTGATGACATCATTGGCATAGGTTTTAAAATAGCCGACAATATTGCTGCCAAAATAGGTATTGCCCCTGATTCAGCATTCAGAATAAAGGCAGGTATAAGATATTGCCTTAATGTAGCTGCAAACAACGGAAATGTGTATTTGCCTATGGAAATGTTGGTAAGAAAGGTTTCAGAGCTTTTAAACATATCTCCGGAGCCTATTTCCAACGAAATGACAGGTATGCACATTGAAAACTATATTTGGATTGACCGTACACCACAGTATGAAAACGTGTATCTAAACTATTTTTACTATGCCGAAAGCTATGTTGCCCGAAAGTTAATAGAGCTTGCCGATATGGAGCTTGACAATACTGGCTTATACGATGACAAAATAGACGCCCTTGCCTATAGTCAGGGTATAACATTTGCACAGGAGCAAAGACAGGCTATTATTGAAGCTATGAGCAACGGTGTACTTGTTATTACAGGTGGTCCAGGTACCGGTAAAACTACTATTATAAATGCCATTATTCAGCTTTCTGAAGCCGAAGGAATGGAAGTCACTCTTGCAGCTCCTACAGGTAGAGCAGCCAAAAGAATGGAAGAAGCCACAGGTCATAATGCCCAAACTATTCACAGACTTTTAGGCGTAACATTCCTTAACGAGGACAGCAACCGACAGACTTTTTGCAAAAACGAAGAAGAACCTATTGAAACAGACATTTTAATTATTGACGAAAGCTCAATGATAGATATTATGCTTATGCAAGCCCTTTTAAAGGCTGTCGCCATAGGCACAAGGGTTATAATAGTAGGCGATTCAAACCAGTTGCCATCTGTAGGTGCTGGTAATGTATTAAAGGACATTATTACTTCCGGAGAAATAAAGGTAGTACAGCTTACTGAAATTTTCAGACAGGCTCAAAAGTCCGATATTATTATAAATGCCCACAAAATAAACAAAGGTGAACACCCAAATTTAAGCAAAAACGGCAGTGACTTTTTCTTTATGAAAAGGTATAACCAGAATGAAATATGTTCCCTTTTAGTCAGCCTTGTTACAACACGCTTGCCAAAGTATTTAAACTGTAAACCTACAGATATACAGGTGCTTACACCAATGAGAAAACAAGGTTTAGGTGTTGCTTCTGTAAATGCTATTTTGCAACAGGCTATTAACCCTCCTGCCCATAATAAGGCTGAAAAAGTTTTGAAAAATGTAACTTTTCGTGAGGGCGACAAAGTAATGCAGATTAAAAATGACTACGAAATGGAATGGAAATTAATCAGAAATAACATTGTTACAGATAAGGGAACTGGTATATACAATGGCGATGAGGGCTTCATAACTTACATAGACAATGATAGCAAGTTTATGGAAGTAGTTTTTGACGAAAACAAAGTAGTCCACTATGACTTTGCACAGCTTGATAAATTGGAACTAAGTTATGCCGTTACAATACACAAAAGTCAAGGTAGCGAATACAGAGCTGTTATACTTCCTCTTTTAAATGGTCCTGAAATGCTTATGACAAGAAATCTTCTCTATACAGGTCTTACAAGAGCTAAAAATCTAGCCGTTATAGTTGGTTCACCGGAAACTGTATATCATATGGTAGATAATAATAGAGAAATTGAAAGATTTACAACACTATCAAAGAAAATAAAAGAATTTGCAAAATTGTAGGTATTCTAAAGAGGGGGCATTTTCACCGGAATTGTGGGGCAATTTTATACTTTACTGTAAGTGGCTTATCTACTGGGTTTAAGGATTGTTTTTATTTTTAGGGGCAAAATACTTAAAAATTTTCATCTCTTATATATTTTATATTTTTATTTTTTATAATTTTATTTTAAAAAAATATGCCCTAATTGCCCTAAGCCTTTTATTTACTGAATTTTTCTTGCTCTAAACCTGCCTAAACTTGCCCCAACTTGCCCTAAACTATATCTCCATATTTATATCATTTTCAACTCCATTTACAAAAATAACCAAATATTAAATTTAGGCAAAGTTACAGTATGCAATTCTATTGACGTTTTTGAAATAATTTGTTATTATAGAGCTAATATAATATTGGAGGTAACGTAAAATGAAAAAATTTGTAAAAGGTCTTGCTTTTGTACTTGCAGGCACAATGCTTTTAGGTATGGTAGGTTGTGGTAGTGCAAACAACAGTGCAGATTCTACAGACAGCACTGACGTAAAGACAGTTTCAGCCGGTAAGTTCACTTGGGCAACAAATGCTGAATTTGAACCATATGAATACAGAGATGGCGACAAGGTAGTAGGTATTGATGCTGAACTTGCTGATGCTATTTCTGAAAAGCTTGGTCTTACTGCAGAAGTTGAAGATATGGCTTTCGACTCAATCATTCCTGCTGTTACAAGTGGTAAGGCTGATGTAGGTCTTGCAGGTATGACAGCTAGTGAAGACAGAAAGGTAAGTGTTGATTTCTCAGATACTTATGTAGAAGCCGGTCAGGTTATTATCGTAAAGAAGGGTTCTGACATCAAGGACGCATCTGGTCTTACTGGTAAGACTGTAGGTGTTCAGCTTGGTACAACTGGTGACCTTTACGTTTCTGACCCTAAGAATGTAGAAAACGTAACAGTTCAGCAGTTCCCTAAGGGTGCTGATGCTGTAGAAGCATTAAAGACAGACAAGATTGACGCTGTTGTTATTGACAATCAGCCAGCAAAGAAGTTTGTTGAAAACAACTCTGACATCGAAATCTTAGCAACACCTTTAACTCAGGAAAGCTATGCTATTGCTGTAGCAAAGGACAACAAACAGCTCCTTGACGCAGTAAACAAGGCATTAGCTGAATTAAAGGAAAGTGGCGAATTAGACTCTATCCTTAACAAATATCTTGCAAGTGACGAATCTGCAGAAACTACAACTTCTGCTCAGTAATTTATTTGCAAAGGTTATGACTTACAAAGGTGTGGAACTTCCACACCTTTTTTAAAGGTAAGTACCTTATTTTCGGAGGAAATATTTTATGTCAGATTTTCAGACTAAATTTTATTTGAATTTTATAAAAGATGACAGATGGAAGTATATAACTTCAGGTTTGGGCAACACACTTAAAATCACAGTTTTTGCCCTTATCTTTGCTGTTATTATCGGTGTGCTTGTAGCCATCATAAGATATTCTTATGACAAAAACCACACAAATAAGGCTGGTAACTTTATTCAGTCTTTACTTCAATTCTTGCTTGCTGTTGCCAACGGTATTTGCCACGTTTATTTAACAATTATTCGTGGTGTTCCTGTTGTAGTACAGCTTATGATTATTTATTTCATAATCTTCGCTAGTCCTGATGTAAGTAAGATTTTCTGTGCTGTAGTTGCTTTCTCTCTCAATTCCGGTGCATACGTTGCCGAAATCGTAAGAGGTGGTCTTAACAGTGTAGACAAAGGTCAGTTCGAAGCAGGTAGAAGTCTTGGCTTTGGCTATATTGCCACAATGTGGTACATTATTCTTCCACAGGCTTTCAAGAACATTCTCCCAGCCCTTGGCAACGAAGCTATTATGCTTTTAAAGGATACTTCAATTTCCGGTTATGTTGCTATTCAGGACTTAACAAAGGGTGGCGATATTATAAGAAGTCGTACTTACGACGCCTTTATGCCACTTATTGCAGTAGCTTTAATCTATTTAATTCTTGTTACAATATTAACATTACTTTTAAGACGTTTGGAAAGGAGGTTGCAGTCTAGTGAAAGATAATAATCCATTAATCAAGGTTGACCATTTGGTAAAACAATTTGGCGACACAAAGGCATTAAATGATGTATCTGCTGAAATTCGCCACGGCGAGGTTGTAGTTGTTGTTGGACCTTCCGGTTCAGGTAAATCCACTTTCCTTCGCTGTCTTAACCTTCTTGAAGAACCTACAGAAGGTCAGATATTTTTCGAAGGTACAGATATTACAGACCCTAGAACAAATATAAACACTCATAGACAGAAAATGGGTATGGTTTTCCAGCAGTTTAATCTCTTTCCACATATGACAATTATGGACAACCTTATTTTAGCCCCTACAAAGATTTTGAAAAAATCTCCTGATGAAGCTAAAAAATATGCTATGGAACTTCTTGAAAAGGTTGGTCTTGCTGATAGAGCAGACTCTTATCCAAACCAGCTTTCAGGTGGTCAGAAACAGAGAATAGCTATTGTCAGAGCATTGTGTATGCAACCTGATGTTATGCTTTTTGACGAACCAACTTCTGCCCTTGACCCTGAAATGGTAGGAGAAGTATTGGAAGTTATGAAGGACCTTGCAAAGGGTCATATGACAATGGTTGTTGTTACTCACGAAATGGGCTTTGCTCGTGAAGTAGGTACAAGAGTTATATTTATGGAAAAGGGTTCAATAATTGAAGAAAATGAACCAAATGAATTTTTTGAAAATCCAAAGAGTTCAAGATTAAAGGAATTTTTAAATAAGGTTTTATAATTTTTATCTCCGTAATTTTTTACGGAGATTTTTTATTTTCTTTTTTATTTGCTATGTTAAAATGAATAAATATTTGACTTATTCATCAACTATGGTATAATTTTTAGTAACAAAACAATTTTTCAGGAGGTAGATTATGGTTCCCATTACTATAAGAGATTTGGAAATCGGAACAGGTATGCCAAAGGTTTGTTTACCTATTGTTGGCCATACTCAGTACGAAATTGTATCTCAAACTATGACTATTGCATCTTTAAAGCCGGATATTGTTGAATGGCGTGTAGACTGGTATGATGATGTTCTTCAGTCAGAAAACTTAATTGAAATGCTTAAACAGGTTAGAAAACTTCTTGACAAAATACCTCTCCTTTTAACTTTCAGACGAGTTGAAGAAGGTGGCGTTCAGGAATGTACTATTGAAGAATACACAAGAGTATACGAAACTGCTATTCAGAGTGGTCTTGTTGACCTTGTTGACTACGAGCTTGAGGTAGGCGATGATGCCCTTATTCCTCTTATTAAGCACGCAAAAGATGCCGGCATTACAGTTGTAGTTTCTAACCACGATTTTGAAAAGACTCCAGCAAAGAAAGAACTTATCAGAAGAATGGAAAAAATGATTGAAATTAATGCTGATATTCCTAAAATTGCCGTTATGCCAAACTCTAACAGAGATGTTTTAGAACTTCTTGATGTTACAGACACTATTCATCAAAAGTACCCTGATGTACCTATTATTACAATGAGTATGGAGGGCAGAGGTATTGTAAGCCGTGTTTGTGGTGAAATCTTTGGTAGCTGTGTAACATTTGGTTGTGCAAGAAAGGCATCTGCCCCTGGACAGATTGAAGCTGACGACCTTGAAAGAGCAATAAAGATTATTCACGAAAACCTTTATCACAAAGACGAATTTGAAAATATGCAGTAATTTTTAAATAAATCTATACATATTGGGGGATTTTCTTTTAGATTATCCCCTATTTTGTTGCAAATTTGGATAATTTTTACTTATTGCATAATTATACAACAATTCTTTTATGTATACTGTCCCTTAGGGCTGTTATTTGCCTTTTAATTTTCTTATTTTTATTGACAATTAGGCTTATATACTTTAAAATATATAGTATACATTGTGCATTGTTTACAAAAAGGAGGATTCCATTATATGAAAAGATTTTTATCAACATTTATAGCACTTGCTTTATCAACAGTAATGCTTGCTGGTTGTGGCAGTGCATCTTCATCTACTGCATCTACAGACGGTGCAAAATCAGATAAGACCTACAACATCGGTGTAATTCAGTACACAGAGCACCCTGCCCTTGATGCAGCAAGAGAAGGATTTATTGAAGCCTTAAAAGAAGGTGGCTATGTAGACGGCGAAAACGTAAAGATTGACGTTCAGAATGCACAGGCTGACCAGTCTAATCTTAAGACTATTTCTCAGAAATTCGTTACTGACAGAAAGGACTTAGTTTTAGCTATTGCTACTCCTGCAGCTCAGTCTATGGCAGCTGAAACAAAGGATATTCCTATTCTTGTTACAGCAGTTACTGACCCTGCCGAATCTGACTTAGTAGAGTCTAACGAAGCACCTAACACAAATGTTTCAGGTACTTCAGATATTAACCCTGTTTCAGACCAGATAGCTCTTTTAAAACAGCTTGTTCCAGACGCTAAGAAGATTGCTATTATGTACTGCTCAGGTGAACAGAACTCAGTTATTCAGGCTAAAATGGCTAAGGAAGCAGCTGACAAACTTGGTATCGAATCAAAGGAAGAAACTGTTTCTAACACAAATGACGTTGCTCAGGTTGCAGAATCAATGATTGGTAGATATGACGCAGTTTATATCCCTACTGACAATGTTCTTGCATCTTCAATGCCTCTTTTAACAAGTATTACTAACCCTAAGGGTCTTCCGGTAATCGTTGGTGAAGAAGGTATGGTTAAGGGTGGTGGCCTTGCCTCAGTTGCTATTGACTATACAGAACTTGGTAAACTTACTGGTAAAATGGCTATTGACATTTTCGGTGGTAAGGACATTAAGACAATGCCAATTCAGTACACTCAGAACCCACAGCTTGTTGTAAACAAGAAGGTTGCTACTGAAATGGGTATTACTATTCCTGATGATGTTGCCTCAAAGGCTAAAATGATTGAAGAATAATGCAATATTTACTTTTATTGCAGTTAATCTAATTTTTAATTTTGTAAAGGGGCGGAAATCTCTGCCCCTTTATATTTTATTTTTACTGTAAGGAGAATTAATATGATTTTAAGTTTATTGGGTCTTATGCCAGGTGCTTTTGCTCAAGGTTTATTATGGGCAGTAATGGCAATCGGCGTATATATTACATACAGAATACTTGATATTGCTGACTTAACAGCTGAAGGTTGTTTCACTTTAGGTGCAGCCGTAACTTGTAAACTTGTTACATTAGGTTGGGACCCTTTCACATCAACTATCGTTTCTTTTTTAGCCGGTCTTTTAGCCGGTCTTGTTACTGGTTTATTACATACTAAGCTCAAAATTCCTGCTTTGCTTTCCGGTATTCTTACAATGACAGCCCTTTGGTCTGTAAACCTTAGAGTTATGGGTCAGTCAAATATACCTCTTTTAAAGCAGACTACAATTATTTCACTTTTAGAAGATGTCGGTCTTACTAAGAACTTAGCAGCCATCGTTGCCGGTCTTGTTCTCACTGTTTTTGTAATCTTCATTTTATGGATATTCTTTAACACAGAGCTTGGTTTCTCACTTCGTGCTACAGGTGACAACAAAAATATGATTAGAGCACAGGGTGTAAATACTGACAATACTCTTATTTTCGGTATTATGCTTGGTAACGGTCTTATTGCCGTTTCATCTTCTCTTGTAGCTCAGTTCAATGGTTTTGCCGATATTAGTATGGGTACTGGTACAATCGTTATTGGTCTTGCATCAGTAATCATTGGTGAGGTTGTTTTTGGTCACAGAAACCTTTTACATTCCCTTATAGCTGTTGCTTTAGGTTCAATACTCTATAGAATTATTATAGCTTTAGTTTTATGGCTTGGTTTAAGCTCAAACGATTTAAAACTTATAAGTTCAGTTCTTCTTGCTATTGCATTGTGTTTCCCTGCAATCAGAAATATATTTACAAAGAACCTTAAAAATTCTATTAAAAAGGGAGGCAGTGAAAATGCTTAAACTTGAAAAAATACATAAGTCCTTTGAAATAGGTACTGTAAACGAAAAACATATTTTAAAAGGTGTAAACCTTGAAGTAAATGACGGAGATTTTATAACAATCATTGGTGGTAACGGTGCCGGTAAGTCTACACTTTTAAACTCTGTAGCAGGTACATTCCCTGTTACTTCCGGTAAAATCTTTATTGATGGCGATGATGTAACTGCTGAACCTGAATTTAAGAGAGCTAAGTACATTGGTAGAGTTTTTCAGGACACAAGAATGGGTACAGCCTCTGATATGTCTATTGAACAAAACCTTGCTATTGCCTACAGACGAGGCAAAAAGCGTACTCTCCGTTGGGGTATTACAGAAAGAGAAAGAGGTCTTTACAGAGAACTTTTATCTCAGCTTGACTTAGGTCTTGAACACAGACTTAAGGACAAAACTCGTTTCCTTTCTGGTGGTCAAAGACAGGCTCTTACACTTCTTATGGCATCTTTCCACCAGCCTAAGCTTCTTCTTTTAGATGAACATACAGCTGCCCTTGACCCTAAAACAGCTGCAAAAGTCCTTGAATTGACAGTAAAAATCGTAGAAGAAGAAAAACTTACTGCTATGATGGTTACTCACAATATGAAAGACGCATTAAGAATCGGTAATCGTCTTATTATGTTGCACAACGGCAATATTATTTTAGACCTTTCTAAGGAAGAAAAGCAAAATATGGAAGTTTCTGACCTTCTCAAGATGTTCGAAAGAGCAAGTGGCGAGGAAATGGACAACGACAGAATGCTTTTAGGCTAAATATAAACAATCAGTATAAACATTATAAAAAGTCGTCACAAAATTGTGGCGATTTTTTGTTTTTCGTGGTATTATATTACTATATTTTTTTAGGAGGTTGTTTTTATGGAATTATTGTGGATTAATTGCTGTATCAGTGGCAAGGAAAATTCAAGGACTTACAAACTTTCAAAGGAGTTTTTGGAAAAATATAAACCCGAAGAAAATTTAGAAGTTGTAGAAATAGACCTCTCATTACAAAAACTACAGCCTTTGAAAAAGGAAGACATTGAAAAGAGAGATAGACTTTTAAAATCCGGTTCTCTCAATGACCCAATATTTGACTTTGCCGACAGATTTAGACGTGCAAACTACATTGTCATTTCTGCCCCTTATTGGGATTTAAGTTTTCCGTCACTTTTAAAGGTGTTTTTTGAACATATTTGCGTATGTGGTATTACATTTGCCTATGACGAAAACGGTGTGGAAAAGGGTCTTTGTAGGTGCAAAGAATTGACATACATCACAACCTGTGGTGGATATTTGGGCAATTACAACTTAGGGTATAACTACATAAAGGGGCTTTGTGGTCTTTTTGGTATTGAAAATACAACTGAATACGCCCTTGAGGGTTTAGATATTGAGGAAAAGGAAGTATCCCTTAATAATTGCAGGGTTATAAAATAACTTTGTATAGTTGACAATGAATGACTTTAATATTACTATATATCTTTGGTAGGTGATAACGTGCATAGAAAATTATTTTTTGTTGCATTTATTGGTATTGTAGCTTTAGCACTGTGGCTTACATTTTTTACTTTGCCGGTGTTTAATATAAAGACAATAGAAATAAATGGCAACGAAAATTTATCAAAAGAACAAATTGAAAGTATGTTAAATACAAAGGTTGGGAATAATATTTTCGCCTTTAATAAAACAAAAGCATTAAAAAATATTAAATCCAACAACTACATTGAAGAAGTTAGTATTCACAGAAAACTTCCTTCAACAATAACTGTAGACATAAAGGAATATAAGCTAAGAGCCTATGTGCCTTATATGGGTTCATATCTTTATATTAATGACTACGGAAGAATACTGGACACACAAAAGACATTTAAGAAGCAGTTGCCTGTTGTAGAGGGTCTTAAATTTAACCAATTTACATTGGGAGAAGTTTTACAGGTAGACAACCCTAGTGCCTTTGATACAGTAGTTCAGCTTTCCAAACTTTTTGAAAAGGACCAGCTTTTAAATACTATTGTACGAGTCGACGTTTCTGATGAAAACGATATACATTTTTATGTAGGTAAAATTGATGTAGAGTTTGGTAGCTTTGACGATGCAAACAAAAAATTGCTTACATTAAATGAAGTTTTAAAGCAGTTAGATACTTCTTATGCCGGTGTACTTAATTTGACTGGTGGCAATCCAACTTGCACATATATTAACTAAAAGTTAATTTATTTTATTGACCATTAAGAATTCGCAAACAAAATATAACTAACAAAAAATATTTTTAACCGATTATACATTAATTTATGATATAAATTTGTATGGAAATATTAAGAAAATATGATAAATTAACCAAAATTTTATTTTTATAGAAAATATGCTTGCAATATTGCCTAAAAGCAATTAAAATAATAATAGGTAGGTTTATGACTGGGAGGTTGTAAACGGTTTATTATAATGAACGACTTGATGTTTATTCATATATAGGAGGATAATGTTGTGATTGAAATTGTAAACGAATTAAAAGATGTTGCAAAGATTGTTGTAATTGGTGTAGGTGGTGGCGGATGTAATGCCGTTGACAGAATGATTGCATCAAATACTGATGTAGAATACATTGCCGTAAATACAGATCAGGCAGCCTTAAACAAATCAAACGCAACAAAGAAAATCGCTATAGGTGCAAAACTTACTAGAGGTCTTGGTGCTGGTGCTCGTCCTGAAGTAGGTGCAAAGGCAGCTGAAGAAAATTCTGCTGATATTACTGACGCACTTGAAGGTGCTGATATGGTATTCATCACTGCTGGTATGGGTGGTGGTACAGGTACTGGTGCTTCTCCTGTTATTGCAAAAATGGCTAAGGAAATGGGTATCCTTACTGTAGCTGTTGTTACTAAGCCTTTCGACTTTGAAAGAAAGAAGAGAATGAACTTTGCCCTTGAAGGTATTGAAAAGTTAAGAGAACACGTTGATACAATCATCGTTATTCCTAACCAGAAGCTTTTACAGTCAGCTGACAAGAACATTTCTGTTCCACAGGCTTTCGAACTTGCTGATAGCGTTCTTTATCAGGGTGTTACTGGTATTTCTGACCTTATTACTAAGGCCGGTGATATTAACGTTGACTTTGCTGATATTTGTACAGTTATGCGTGACCAGGGTCTTGCTCACTTCGGTATCGGTCGTTCTACTGATGTTGAAGAAGCTGCTAGAACTGCTATTAACTCTCCATTAATCGAAACTTCTATTGATGGTGCTAAGGCTGTAATCGTAAACTTCACTGGTAGCAGAAACCTCGGTCTTTTCGATGTAAACAATGCTGCTAATATCATTGGTGAAGCTCTTGACCCAGATGCAGAACTTATCTTTGGTACAGTTTACGATGATACTCTTGAAGATGAAGTTATCGTTACTGTTATTGCAACTGGTCTTGACGAAAGCAATGCTGCTAACAAGATTGAACAGCCAGCTTCTGCAAAGGAAACTGCTAAAGAAGAAGCTGTTAGACCTGCTACAAAGGCTCCTAATAGAGCCGTTCCAAGTAGCTTTACTCAGGTTTACACACCTGTATCAGATGACACAGATTCTGACCTTGCTATTCCAACTTTCTTAAGAAAGAGATAATTTAATATTTAAAACAAATTAACTTTGTTAATTTGTGGCTTGACAATTCACTATAAAGAAAAATCTGAGGATATATCATTGTCCTCAGATTTTTTTATAATTTAACGAATTTAATTTGTTCTGACCTACATATTTTTAAGCTCATTTTCTATTATTTTAGGTACTTCCTCAATATTCACGCCAAAGGCAATAGCTATTTCTAAATGAAGTTTCTCCTGTGCCTCTTTAAAAAATATATTTTCTATAGTTCCTTCCTTTTTGCCTTCCCTTTTTCTATCTAAATTCTTTTCATATATGGTCTTAATAAGCATCAACATATTTTCACTGTCACAATTTTTCAAAAACGTTTTGTAATAATCCGATTGCACTTTCATATTTTTACTTTGAATTTCTATAGTTTTAAGACTAGGAATTTTGCGTATAAGCTCCTTTATCTGTTCCTTTGTCATTATCTTTCTTATAAAAACATTGGTATCTGTCGGTGTGTATATTATTTCCTTTTCTCTGTAGGAATATAACTTGTAATACTTCTTTTCAGTATTCATACCTATTTCGTCTCCACCTAAAATGCCCTCAATACGACATACCCCAACATTTCCATACATTATATTTTCATCTACATTAAACATATTTAACCTCCAAAACAAACTATACTACTATACACTACTTATATTTTATCATCTTTTTGTACTATAATGTAAGTTACAATTTTGTTAAAATACTTGACGAAAATATTTATATAATATATAATTTAGGGAGTATGCTAATATAGCTCAGGAGGTAGAGCGCAACATTGGTAGTGTTGAGGTCACGGGTTCAACTCCCGTTATTAGCTTATTCAGAACAAATTAACGACCTTAATTTGTGGCTTGCTTGCAAGCCATCGGATTTATCTTTCCGATTCACTATAACAAAAGCCCTGTAATCTAGGTGATTACGGGGCTTTTTATGTTTTGTAATATTGCACAAATTATTATATTTTCAATTTTAGGGGACTATTCACCCAAAAATAAATTATATTCCTTTCCTTTTTAGGAACTCCGAAATCTCCGAATACTTATTTTGTTGATATTGTCTTTAAGCTATAATACCAATGCTTTTGATAGTATATATATTATATAAATGTTAGCATTTGTTAGCACTTAAAGGCTGTTTATCCTGACTAATTCCCCTATTATTATATTTTTGTAGTATTTTGTAGTATATTTTACTTTGGCAATTTCTTGTCGGTAGTTTTTCTTAGTAGTTTTTCCTGTTAGTTTTTATGTATTATATCATTTTCTAGGTATTACCTTTTGCCCTGTTGGTATCGGGGTTTATATACTTGACAAACACAAGCAACCTATTTATAATCTTTTTGTAATTGTTTAGTTTGACGAAAACACTACACCCTTAACTATTGACGATAATCTAAAAAAATAGATATTATCAGTTTTAGATACCACTAAAAATAAATTTGACATTGTAAAATATTTTTACATTATAAAAATATTGATTATTCCATTAATAACTATAATTCTCTTAGCGACATTGTAATAAACATTCGATTAAAAACAAAGGAATATTCTATCGACTTTAACGATATTGATTTAATCTTTAACAGGTTAAATAATTATTTTAAATTTCTCGCTAGAGTATAAAAAATATAAATCAAGGTGATTAAATGACGGTACAAGTAGGCACAATAACACAAGATATAATAAATATATTAGGTATAACCTATATCAAGCCTGATACCCCTATTCTACTTGGTGATACTAACATCAAACATATGCAAACATCACACCCTGCCGATTATCAAAAGTATGGTAGTCACATTGCAAATATACTGTGTTCCCCTGACTATGTTGGTATAAATAAAAAGGATAATTCCCTAGAATATGTAAAAGAGTTTGAAATTGACAATGAATTTGTAAAAGTTGCTGTTAGAATTTCTTTAAATGGTAATGTATTTGCTAGGTCAATGTATATACTAAATAACAATAGAGTAAAGAACTTTATAACAAAAGGAACTTTAAAAAAGGTTTGACAAAGGCTGTTAGACTGTGTATAATGAAGATATAGAAAGTATATAGTTAGTTTTGTATAATATTTTTTTATTGTAATAAACTATATATGGAAGTTAAAGGACGGAACAGGCAGCCGTCACCCCTCGCAAGAGGTTAGGAGATGTGGGAATTGTCACCCCACTTAATTTCTGTATTCAGTTAGGCAGGTAGTCAATGATTACCTGCCTTATTTTTTAAGGAGCTTCAGCGTAATAAAAAGTACCCTTGAATTAACTTTAAATATGTGCTTATATTGGTGGCCATTCTTTTAATTCTTTATTTTTTTCAAAAGCCTTCTTCAAATCGTCATCAATTTCTTCCTGTGTCCATCCCTCATATTGATTCTCTCTAGGTCCTTCATAATATCCATTTTTTAATTCATTATCAGCCATTAGATTTCACTCCTCTCAATTCCATAACTTTTTTCAAATTATTTTAAATATTTTATTATTAATTTTCTTGAGTATATCCTTTGTTTATATGGCTGTCAACCTCTTTATCAAAAAATCACTTGTAAACAGTATATAACCAACATCGTATTTATATCCCCACTAAAATCAGACTTCTAACGGTTTATTTGCCCCACCTATTTTATATATTGAAAGGGTGATTGCTTATAATTTGAGTAATTAACTTTGGAATATATGAAAGGGGGTAGGTATTATGTATAATTAAATATACTATTTGACTATATTATTTTTAATTATTTACATAATAAAAAAAGATGCTAACTTCAGTAAAATTTGAAATTAGCACCTTTTCTTATTTTCTTAGTCTAAGTCTACATTTTCAGCTTTTTCATTACTATATGAAATTCCATTGTAATATCCTAAAAAGCTAAAAAATAAATCTGATTTAAGGAAAAAACAATCTCTATCACTATTTAATAAATCTGCACCAGAGCAATCCACATTATACCATTTGCCATTGATTTGTACTATATTCCATTCGTGTTTCATTGATTTGCTTATTACAACATCACAAGGAATATTTAATTTTGTTAATATATTTTTATAGGCAATGGCAAATGCTCTACAAACACCTGTTCCACTTTCATATAACATTAAATCATCAGAATTTTTTAAAGTCCAATCGTAGTCATAATTATCAATTAAGTAATCGTAAACAAATTTTGCTTTTTCATAGTCAGTTTTATATTCTTGAGCCTGTTTAACAATAGGTTCAACTACACTGTCTATAAACTCTCTTTTTTCTTTTATTTGCTGTGGATTATATTTATATTCCACAAGTATTTTATCTACCTTATTGCCATTCATTTTAAATTTAGCCGAATGTTTTACATACCAAGCATTTTCACTTCTACTGACTAAGTAAGTAAACTCATTTTGAACTTCTTCTTGAGAATACTTATATTTAGACATATCAATTTGTTTTGCGTAAGTTGATATACCATTTTCCAATTTATCTCCGAAAGGAGATGCAAAACCAACACAACAATTAGTTATAGCAGTGATAATTGTAATAATAACAGCACAAAATTTTTTCATAAAAAATCCCCCTTTTAAATCTAAAAATTTTCTTGAATTATGAAGAAATGAAAACAACCTCTACGGGAATGTATGTAGGTTATCTTGTATTATACAGGTTAACATATCATAAGTCTATAGACAAATTTAATAAATTTATATATAATAAATTATATATATTTAACGAAAACTTCTAGGAGGGCGTAATTATGGCTGTAAATAAGGATACTAGAAAAATTAAAGAAGCCGGCGAATATACAACAAGTCCAGCAAGAAGAAAAGCTAATAATAGATTTGCAAAACAAAACTATGAAACCGTTGGTTACAAGTGTAAAAAAGGAATAAAATCTATACTGGAAATTATTGTTAAAAACACAGGGGAAAAATCTGTTTCTAAACTTGTTGAAAAAGCTGTTATAGAATATGTTAAAAATTTAGAACATGGAACAAATGTATTAGCTAGTGCTGAAGAAGATTTGTTATTATTAAAAGATATATTGAAATATGATAATGAAAACAGATGTCTTTATCCCCTAGACCATCTGGATTATCTCGAGGACTTATGTTATATGTATTATGAAAATCGTAAAGATAAAAAAGACTTTGAATTTAGCCCCATTCTTATAGACTTTTTAAAACCATATAATGATGAATATTGCTGTATAGAAGACCCTAAAAAACTTTATAAACTTGTTTATTATGCAAATTCGTCTTTTTATGATTACACTGACGATGATGACGATACAGAGGAAGAAGATGAAACAAAAAAGAAATAAAATATTATTAAATTATTCCTGAATATCTAGGATTATTGTACCCAGTCTATGACATTTTACTATTTCAAACTCTTGACTATATATAACTTTAATGTTAATATAAATGTACAAGAGGGAGCAACAAAGGTTGCTACCCCACCTATAAGTTAAAAATAACCGCTTAGTCTGGGGAGATTGGGGCGGTTATTTTAATATGTATAGCATTACAAGTAATGCAAGAATATTCTGAACAATAATCAAAAAGAACATCATTTTCAAATACTCTTTCATATCGCATATAAATCCCCCTTTCATATACTCCCGAAAATAAAATCACTTAAATCATAAGTAATCAACACCGATGTATATGGAATGGGTGGGAGTAACCGCCGTTATTCCCTCTTGTAAGCTGACTAAATCAGCCTGACAAATTATAACATAACACTACATTTAAAGCAATAATTTTTCCCTTTAAATATGTTACAATGCCAGTATACAAAATCATATTGCAAGAAGTACACAAAAGAAAAATTCTCCAAGGCGCTGGAGGGCAAGAAGGAAGCCGGTGCAGACGACCTCGTTGA